>ERZ832317.193-NODE-193-length-90341-cov-9.336021_pt1 | contig 90341 bp, 102 predicted proteins | sample MGYA00519695_ERZ832317 | MGnify/ENA primary metagenome ERZ832317 (study PRJEB31850, sample SAMEA3708726) | human gut metagenome | biome: human gut; feature: human-associated habitat; material: faeces | place: China | collected 2014 ...
AGATCATCGCAAAATATTTCAGGGCAGCCTTGATAGCATCTTCTTTCTCTTTCGGGCATTGTGGAACTCTTGCATTTTCTGATTTTGGAAGATTATAGTTTTCTCCCACTTCAATTCCACATTTGCGTTTTACCTGAGAAATATATAAACTTGAAACCTTCAAGCCAAATTCTTTCAGCACATAATCTTTGATTTCCTGATAGGTTGCTTTCAACTCGGCACTGGTGGCATCCAGCTCGTCCAGGTCTAAGTCGATCTCTATCGTGTCATCTGGTTTTTGTTGGGACAAAAGAACAACAGTCTCCACATGCACCGTCTGACAAAACTGGTCGACTGCCACGCACTTTTCCATGCGGTAGCCTTTTGCCTCAAACATTGCCAGATCTCTTGCAAGACTGCTCGGTTTGCAGGAAATATAGACTATGCGTTCCACACCGTAATCCAGAATCTTGGTTATCGTTTCATATAGGTGTGTCACTTTATCGCATTTATTTATAAAATATCACGAATGGAGGAAACTCGCAATGTCAAAAATAAAAATACCACACAAAATTCGTTATAGTAACCTGAAGCTGCAACGCATCCGTGCCGGCATGACACAGAAACAGCTCTCCGAAGCGTCCGGAGTTCCTGTGAAATCTCTAGGGAACTTAGAACAAAAAAGACGCAATATCAACCATTGCCGTGTCGATATCGTATACCGTTTGGCCAGTGCCCTTGGCTGTGAAATGATTGATATCCTTGATTCAGAAGAACTTATAAAAAGTAGCAAATTACCGTTAATTCCCTAGTTTTTAATGTGAAAGCCTGAAGGTTCGGCAGCCCCGCTGGACGTCCTCGTAAACCTTGCACCCGGCCACCGGCCAGAAAGGCGTCGCCTATGATTGTATAAATTCATCCTGGGTTTTCTGCAGCTTCCCCGTGCAGCTTAATCGAAGCACTCCACGGTAATCCTTTCAGAAAGGAATGAATCAAAATGTTTGACAAAGAAAAATTGAAACAGGCCATGGATGATCATGGCGATACGAATAAAGCACTTGCGGTCTTCCTGGGCATGACTGCATCCAATTTCTCGACGATTTGGAACGGGCGGCAGCCATTCCAGTGCAAGCATATAGTCCGGATTGCGGTCCGGTATCAACTCTCCCCGCAGGACGTGTGGGATATATTCTTTCTGGCCGATGCTGAGGCCATCAAAAAAGAAGCCAGAGAGGCTTGATCTCCCTGGCTTCTGTCTGTATTTCCGGCATTGATGCCTGGATCATCTTATTTCAGAAGTCTGTTGACTTCCTTCTGAACTGCATTGTAGTCGTAACCGGCCGCCTGCAGTTTCTTCTTTCTGGCATCGCCGTTTCCCCACTTGCCTGCGATGGCTTCCTTGGCTACGGCAGTCACGCTTTTCTTTGTAGAACTTCCGCCCTTGGCCAGACGATTGACCTCTGCCTGCACTGCTGCATAGTCATATCCTGCTGCCTGGAGCTTCTTCTTGCGATCGTCGCCGTTTCCCCACTTGCCTGCGATGACTTCCTTGGCTACGGCAGTCACGTCTTTCTTTCCGGTTGCAGGCGTTGGAGCTGCTTCCTTGGTTGCCTTGCTTGCGTAGTTCGGGAGACCGAATCCGCGGATGTATCTTCCGTTGACTGCGAGCGTTCTCTCTCCGACTGCATCGTTCTTATTGCCTTCGATCACGGTGATGGTCTTTCCGTCGCATGACTCTACAATGCCAACGTGATCAGCGCTTCCTTTGTTATTTCCTACGCCGCTATCCTGCCAGTCGTAGTAGATGTAGTCACCCGCCTGCGGAACGTATGCATCGTTCTCCTGCCATCTTCCTTTTGCCTGCCAGAGTTTGATCTGCTCATCGCAGCCACACTCTGTTGGAATGATGTCTGTGTGCCCTTCCAGGATTGCGATTGCGGATCCAAATGTCGCACACCAGGCATCTGTGTACTTCACTGCGTATCCTCTGGCCAGTGGCTTGTGCGCATTGTAAATGTCAATGATCTGCTTGTGTGTTCCATTGGATTCATTGCATCCGATGTACTTTCTGGCTCTGGTTACCATGGCCTGTCTGATCTTTTTTTCTGTCATTGCGGCATCCTCCTTGTCGTATTTAGTGAGTTCGTACTGAGTAATCAGTCGGTAGCTACTTTCGACGTATGTGCTTGATGTGGCATATCCGTCGTTTTTGATTGTCTGCAGGTATTCCTTCGGATCCGTGATTCCTCGCAGATTCTGATACCTTTGCAGCTGGATAAATTCAAAGTATCCCTTGACGCCTTCCTCCAGGCTGTCATAAACCCTGAAACTATCCTTGATGGTCGTCAGGGTTCCTGGCTGGTATTCTTCCTGGGTGCTAAGGTTCACGCTCTTGCCGGTCCACTTGGAGCCGCATTTCAGTCCAAAGTAGTTATGATACTTCGCCGCCAGCTTGCTTTCTCCCCATCCAGATTCCAGGATCGCCTGTGCTATGATCGGGCTATGCACGAGGATTCCGTGAACGTATGCGTATTTCTGTACGTTCTCTGCGATTTCCTCTATGAATTTCTGCTGCTTCTTTGTAAGAGCCATTTTGCATACCTCCTAATAAATAAGGGCAGCCTCCTGGCCGCCCTGGGTGATGTGTCTCTTATTTCTCTGAATCGTCAGAGAGTGGATCGTCGGATCCAATGTTTGCGGAGTCGGTGAGTCCTTCTCCGATGATGTATGCCACGACGGATGCTCCGGCCATGATGAGTGCCGTTACCTGTGTGGCTGTGTTCTCTGCGCCTCCTGTGGCTACGATCATCATTGATACGAATGATGCCACTGCTGTCCAGAGCTTTCTGCTTGTCAGTTTTCTTTTCCAATCGATGTTTTTCATGATGCTTGTTCTCCTTCCTCGATGATATGTTTCAGTGCTTGCTCGTTCAGAAAGTTCTTTTGTTCGTGCTTAACCTTCTGAGCGTAGTTCAGGGCTGCGTGCATGTCTCCGTTGCAGTGCGCATCCGGGATTCTCTGCACGGCTCTGGCTGTGGCCTCTCCGAGTGCTATGGCTGCGTTTACGCTGTTGATGATGCAGAGCTCATTCTTCTCTCTGATCTGCTCGCGTTCGTCTACCTTACGCTGGCGTTCCTCGCGTTCCTCTTTTTCCTTGTCCGCACGCTTCTTGATATTCTGCTCGATGAGCCAGAAACAGAAGCCTGTGAACGCGGACGGAATGCTGGCGGCCACGACGATTGTTGTCATGTCCATTGGTTCCTACCTCCCTCCTGCATTTAATCTGTTGCAGCTTCTGCATGGCTGCTGGCCTGCCGGGATAAAATAAGCCACGCACTCGCCGCAGGTACCGAAGTACTGGCAGCTTTCCGTGCATGGCTCGTATGTCCTTCTGCAGGTGTTATCAGGATTCCGGTGTAGGCACTGGAACCTCTGGCTCTTTCTTTGAGGCGATGATCTCCTGCATTTCTTCATCTGTGATCCATCCTCTCTTGACTGCGTTCTTCAGCATTGCTTCGGACGCACGTCCTTCCTGGTATAATCTTTTCAGTCTGTCGTACATTTTACTCACCTCCAAGAATCGCGAGCGTGATGTCATCGACGCTCTGGTTAATTGACTCGATCTGAGCCTGCTGCTTTGTGACCGTCTTTGTCAGGATCTCCAGCTCTGATGGCTGCTCTCCGGATGCTTCCGCTTCCTTGGCATTCTGGATCCAGGTCTCTGTGTCTGCTGCGACTGCTGCAGCGAGGCCTTCTCTGTAGATCGTGTCTACTGTATAGCGGTCAAATGTGAAGTATTCCTGTGGCTCCTGGTCTTCTCCTGAAGCCTGGCGCGTGAATGGGCCCTGGATATTGTCATATAAAATGACGGTGCAGGATCTTCCTTCGATTGGCGGGAGCGCCTCAATTTCAAACTGCGACGCAGGCCTGATGTTGCTTTCTGTCTTCATCAGCAATTACTCCTTTCAGATGCTTAATATTAACAAACGGCCGCACCCATTTCTCGTAGAAGTGCTGGCTGTCTGAATTCACGATGTATCCGATGTATGAAACCATGGCGTGCGCGTTCCGGATGGAGGCGTATGCGGCTCTTGCGATCGTCCTGACCTTCCGGCTGATCCTTAGCATGATCGACTTCCTGATGGTTGTCTTTGCTCCATGCGTTCCATTTTTCATTTATGCTGCCGGTAGTTCCGGGGGATAAAGAGTCCCCCGGTCCCCCTTTAAATGGCAGCCTTGCGGCAATGAGGGCGACCGCCGAAGTCCCAGTACGTATAACCCGTACCGCCGCTACAGTTCCGGAAGAAAGGCCCGGCAACCGGAGCGTCGGCCACGCCACCGCCAGAGAGCACCAGCGTTCCGCCTTCGCTCTGGTAGTAGTAATCGCCGATGTATGAGTCGGCTCCACCACCTACCTCAACCGGAAGCTCGTATTCAGGATGCAGGCTGTCGAATCCCATCTTTTTGATGTATCCGTCGCTTGTCGGGCATACGTAGCCGAGTTTCTGGTAGTCTCCGGTGTACGTGTTGTCTGCGTAGCTCGCACGCTTATTGCAGCAGTAGTGCTGACGGTTCTTGATGTTGACTCCGTCGCGGAACTGCCACATGTTTCCGAACCAGTCCTCAATCCATAAGAAACGGACCGCACGTCTTCCGGAGAGTTTGATTCCGGTAGCCCCTTCGGGATTTTCCAGGCATCCGTTCGGGCATTTCATCGCGGTTGTCTCACCGGTGTTCTGAACGCATGACCAGATTACGTTGCCTTCTGCGATATCCACTGGAGGTCCGTCGAAGTAGATTTCTGTCGCTGCTTCCACCTCTGTTGACGCCTTGAATGCTGTGATCGTTCTGCCCCATACGACGTTATGCGACCATATTCCTGTTCCGATGGCGATCTGTTGTCCTACGAAGAAGTAGGCAGCCTTATCTGATGCGATCGTGATGCAGTTTGTTGATTTCTTGGCCTTCAGAGCTTTGTCGTTTTCGTTCTCTCTGAATTCAGTACGTCCGGATCCGAGGATTCTCTGCACCTGGGTTCCTGCGAACATGATTATAAATAAATGATCGAGCAGGAACATGTTCCATACGTCGTCAAGCTGCCAGCCTTCGCCTTTGTTGCGGCTGCGGGTTCTGAAGGTTGCCCTGGTTGCCTCTGTGAGTGGCGTCGCTCCGGCAATCGAACGGATGACGTCCTTGGCTCCTGTGGCTGCATCTTTTCCTGCGGATCCGTTGAAGATCGGGATGTAGATCTTGTCGCTGATGCTGCTTCCGTCTGTGAATGCAGGGTTGACGTGCAGGCCATCCACCGGTGCGGATGACACCCATCTGTATTCCCATTCTACGCCATCGCTGTCCGTCTCAAAGTAGCGAGATGTATAGCAGAGCGGCATTTCCAGCATGACGTCTCCGTTATCTCCGGTCCAGGAGAAGTTGGCATCTCCCAGGTATGCGGTGACTTTCCTGTCTTCTGAAAGGTTGCACGGTCTGCAGGCGTTGTATGGATATACCGACTTCATGAAGTCGTTCTGGACGTCTCCGGTTCCGACTGCTGCCTTTGCTGTGAGGCCAACAGCTCCACCGAGTCGCTCCCAGCTCTCTGCGCCGCAGCTCTGCTGACCGACTTTCTTTCTGGCTCCGTATTTCTTCACGGCTGCCTGCTCGATGATGGTTACTCTGTCTGCCAGGGCTTCCAGGTCGCTCTGAAGCGCCAGGCCTCCTGCTGTCACAATTGTGACGCTTGATGCGTTGGCTACCTCCAGGTAGTAACTCATGTAAATTACGGACGGGATCACGCCGTTGTATGCTGGCATGTAGTCGCTGGTGCTTGCGGTTGCGATGCTGTATAAGATCTCGCCATCGTCCGGATCCTGTGCGAAGATGCCGAACTCACGGATTTCATATCCTGATTTCAGGACGTCCGTGTCGCTGGTCTTATTTGTGATCGCCACCTTCAGAACGAGTGTACTTCCGTTCTGGATCTCTTTGCTGTGAATCGGCAGCGTCTGCACCGGTGTCTTGAGTGACGTTCTGGTGTCTGTTGCCTCTTCGGAGCTGTACTGGCCGGATCCGGTCTGCGCCTTTGTGATCTTGATCGTGCATTTGCCCGCCTGGGCTTTTGCCAGGAGCGCTTTTCCTTTCGTGGTCAGTTTACTTGGATTCCAAATAAGCATTGATTTATTCCTCCTTTATAACTGTTGTTGTCTGGTAGTCAATGTTTGCTCTCATGGCAGCTCTTTCGCTTTGTGAGAGGTCTGCTTTGCCGGTTTCTGCATTCAGGGCGTGGGTGCTTTCCTCTGATGCATTGGCTGGCCCGACATCGATGGTGCCGGATGCCTCCGTGGCTCCCTGGTTATCATTCAGGACGTAGGTGCTTCCTTCAGTGCCGGTTGCACTTGCGATAAATGCTCCGGCCGTAGCCTGGACGTCTCCTGCTGTGGTATTCAGAGCGTAGGTCTCTGTAACCGGTGCGGCGACTGCTGCCACGTTCATTCCTTCGGTTGCGTCTGTATCTGATATCTCGTGATTGCTCACGGTGCATTCGCTTATAGCTGTGATGTGGGTGGCCATGGTTGCTGCAGAGTGAAGTTCTCGCAGCACGGTCACCCTTCGGATGTGGGATTTTGAATTCTTGACCTTCTTAATGACTGAGGTCAGCTCGTTGATGATGTCCTTTGTCATCAGCGCCTCTGTCTCCACATCGAACGTGTTCGCTTCGATCGGCGGCTCGGTAAAGTCGAACCACTCGATCAGTCTCGCATCGCCTCCGAACACCGAGGCGATCAGTTCCTCTGTTGCTTTGACTGTTCCGGCTTGCGTGTACCACTTGAGCGTGTTCTTTATGATTGAGCGCTTTGTCTCAATGTCTGCACTCTGGTCGTAGTACATGGCTCGCGTTTCCACGGCCAGGTAGTCCAGAGTGGATTCCGCCAGGTGGTCGATGTCGCAGGAGCTGCCTACGCCTGCAGCTTTTTCCAGCATTCTAATGATTGCCATGTGCAGCGCGTAGCTTATGCTCTTAAATTCCGGACTTGTCTCATCCGGCCAGAGGTCTGCGAGCTCTCCGTTTCTAATATCAATCATCCTCAACACCCCCGTATGTCACGTTCTTGCTTGTGCAGTACGCGATGGAAGTGCCGCCGATCTTCTGAAAGACCGGACTCTTGATTTCTACTCTCTTGGCTCCTGCTGCAGTCACTCTTTTGATTAGCTCCGAGCTGTTGATGTCTCGGCCAATCTTGGACTGCTGCCAGGTTATGAAGTCATCCACTGCCTTGGTGACTTCGTTCTGGATTGTCGCCACGGATCCTGAATCTGAAGAATTGATATAATAGGTCAGGTCTATGCTGTAATTCACGGAGGTCGGTCCTTTTACCATGACCTTGTCGGTCAGTGGCCGGATGCTCGGATCCGTGATGTACTTTGTCAGCCCTGTGATCATTTCCTGGCTTGGGACTCCGTCGTCCATCAGGAAAACGATATCTACCTCGCCTGGGTTGTCGCTTGAGACCTTGACGTCTGCGATGGTGCTGTTGTATGTCTTTACCCAGTAGATATATGCTTCTTCGGTTCCTGCTGTTGAATAGCGGGACGGCGCGATGTAGATTCTGTCCTTCAGGGATTCGTCGCTCTCCGGATCCGCGCCGCCATCTGTTTCCGTGATGTTGGTCACGCTTTCTATGTACGGGATTGGATCCACGAGCGTCCGAATAGCTCCCTCCTGGATTCCATTCAGATCTGCACCGGTCTCGATGGAAGTGCAGGTCACATCGACCGTGGTCTCTCCTGCCTTGATTTCTGCATACTCATCAGTCGTGAAGTAAACCTCGCCATCTGTGACTCTGGTTCCGGCTGGTATTGCTGTCGCTCCGGTCTGCACTTCTGAAAGTGTGAAGCGTATCGTCACGGTCGCTGGCTTGGCAGCAGTCCTCTCGATGCCCTTGAGCGCCGCCAGGTTGTCCAGGAAGGCTCCGAATGCGTACTTGAGAAGGTTCTGCTTTCCGGCTCTATCGACGTACATGTACATCTGGTAGATCTGCACGCTGCAGGCGTATAAGATCAGGGCGATTGGCTCGCCTCTGTCCAGCACGGTTTCTTCTCCGGTTTCCTCCATATATTTGTCCTGGTAGTCCCGGAGCATCTGCTTTTGGATTCCATCCAGGTTGATGTCATCATCGATAAAACTGACGTCCGGGAGTCTCTCAATCTGTTCGATTGCCATGCTCTTTTACCTCCTTCCTATGTAGATATCCAATTCCAGCACTCCTTCTTCGTCCTGGGTTCCTTTTATGTCCTGAAGCTCCAGGCTTGGTATGTATTCATCCATCGCCTCCGCGAGCTCCACTGTGATCATGTTGATCGCGTCCGGTCCCGGCATATCAATGAAGATCTGCGTCAGGCCGAATCCCCGGCTTCCTGGGATGGATCCTTTTCTTGCGATCAACATTGATTCGATGATGTCGTTGGCCAGTTCCAATTCATCCGGTTCGATGGAACCGTCCGCGTCTTTGATTTGGTTAATTCGCATAAAAGCCACTTAGATTCCCTCCTTTATGAATATTCCATGAATGTGACATCAACCTTGGCTTTCACAAGCTCTCCTTTGTTATAGATTTTGTCCCAGGATTCTGACTGGCTTGTGATTGCGAACTTATTCGAACCTATAATTTTCCCACCAATTACCAAGTATTCCGTCCGGCCGTTCCGGTTCGCTTTCCGGAGCTTGCCAATCATTTTTCGCGGTTTCACGCCGTGTTCTGCAGATAGCGTGAGCGTGAGTGTGACGCCCATCGCATCCGGTCCGCTAAATTCTCCTCGCGGCACCCTCTGAAGGACATTGTGCTTCGTCCACCTGGAGTCCTGCGATACTTTGAGGTCCTTCGGCGTCAGAATTTTTTCGCTGTTAACCTCAAATATCAGATCCGTTCCCCAGCAGCCGAGCGTTCCTCTTGCCTTCGCACGACCCTTTTTTTCATTAGTCTTTTTTTTATTGTTGGTTTTCTTTTTGGTACTGGTCTTTTTTTTATTCTTCTTTTTAGCTGCAATACTAACCACAGTCTTTTTCTTTTCTACGATTGCTTTCAGATATTGTCCATAAGACCAGCCCCATTTGCCGTTGTATTTAATGTGGTACCATCCGCCTTGCTTCTTTCCATCTCCGGATACCGTTTTCCCGGATGGGATCGTCTTCAGGATGGTTCCGTTCGGCTTGCTTCTCAGGTGGATACCTGACTTCGCTGTGACTTTGTATGTCGCCATCTGAATACCTCCTATCCTTTGATGTGATTGATGATCTCGGCCACGGTGATGCTTCCGCACTTTGTGGTCAGGGTGATCTTTGAAGCATCGAGCGTAATTGCCGGTGCGTGGATCTGCAGCGAGTTTCCTGAATACTGTAGGAAGGCTTCACCAATTGCCTGTGCCAGGTCCTTCCGGTATACGCCTTTGCCGCTGACCGGTGGCTTATGGCTGTTGTTCCAGTACGTTCCGACTACGATTCCCATCGCGGATCCGCTAGAAAGATGAACAACCAGGACGCTGGCTCCAATCTTCGGCATCTTATATTCATCATTACATGTCAAAAAGGGGAGGTCGTCAGTTACGGAATTATCAAGATCTGGATATGTGACTTTAATCATCCCACTTCCGTAATCAATGGACGAAACCTTTCCTATTCTAATACTTCTGTCTGCCATAACTTCCTCCTAGTCAAATGTTCCTTCGTCTACCCATCCATAGACATTCGATGTACTATCAATATGTTTCAAGTACCATGGATGTGCGTGTCCATTTCCTTTATAGTCAGGTCCCCTCATTATTTTTGCTTTTCCTGCTCTTGCATTGTAGCCTCGTGTTCCTGGATACGAACTGTAGTAATACGTACCACCGCGAAAAGATACAATGTCACCGACTTTATGTCTTTTCTTTACTGATACCGACGCCGCTGGTTTCGCCGGTGCTGGTGACGGATTGCCGTTAAGCTGCTTTTGGCACTTGTGCATCTGAATCTCTTGTGTAGTTCCGCTGTCCGATACCTTGGTCTTCACTTCGTCCATGAAGTATTTTCCGTCTGCTTTTCCGATGTCTTTCACGTTTACGCAAATTCCGGCCACGATTTCTGGCCTTGCGAATATCGTTCCTGTGAGTACGGTTGCTTTTTCGTTCTCCAGGTTGACCTTGGCAGCCGCCTTGTATCTTGCGTCGTTCTCGCTGTCGCTCTGCTCACTGATTTTCAGCGTCCGGGCTCCTTTTGCTTTCTCTCCAACCAGTCCGACGTAGATGCTGATCTCCTTGCTGTCGTTGCCCTTCTTATACGATGTCCTGGCTCCGGTGTATGTTCCTTCCAGTGTGTCCGTGTAGTCCCAGTCATCACCGATGAAGTCTGTACGCTTTATGGTTGCAGTGGCTTTTTTGCCTTCGTACTTGCTTTTTCCCCATATCACGATTTTGCTCTTGTAGACCTTCATTCCGAGTCCGTAGTCCTTGCATAAATCATATAAAAATGAGCTGTCGCTTTTGTCTGTCTGCTCTATGGATTTAATGGTATAATCCGGTCCATCAAAGACGAGCTTCAGGCCGTATCTCTTTGCGATCTCCTGGGCGATCTGTTTGATGCTGACTTTCTTCCAGGTCTTTGTCCTGTTGGTCGACTTGATGGCCGAGTTCGTCGGTATTGATATTCCTCCGAGCGTAGCCACGAGTGGGCCTCCGGTCATCTTCATCTCATCCAGGAGAAAGTCTCCGCATGATAGCTTCTTGTTCGCTCCCTCTTTGGTCCAGTTCTTAAAGGTAAGGCTAACCGTGATTCGGTCTCCCTTCTTTGGCAGCCAGCCTTTTAAGAATTTCATATCTTTGTTGTAGACCTTAATGGAGAGCGTGTCGCTGGCTCCGGATGCCACGTCATCGTATTCGATTTCCTCCGTGAGTCCGTCCAGCGACTTCTTTGTGCTTTTCCCATTGAAGTCTATATCCGGGATCACGCGTCTTGCTTTTGCCATTACTCCACCTCCAATTCATCGTCTGCTGCCGGTATTCCATCGTCTCTATCTGAATCAGATCTCCATATCGGTGTGTCGTCGAGTTCATCATCGGGGATATCGGGGAGGATGATTTCTTCCCCGTCGGAGAATACAAGCACGTCCAGTTTGTCCCAGTTTGCCAGGATCAACTGCTGCATGAATTTCTCGGATCCATACTGCTCGTATGCGATCTTGTCCCATGTATCTCCTGCTTCCGTGTTGTAAACGTTCGCCACTTATATCCTCCTTCCTATGCGAATGCCCGGCGGCCTTCTGTCCGCAGGTATTCCTTCATCATCTTTTTGAATTCTGCCTGACTCATTCTGTTCGCCTCTACCATGTCCTCTTTGGACGGTGCTCCTGCCTCAAATCGGTACGTTGGACTGAATACGAACTGCTGACCTGCAGATTCGTTGCTGTTGCTATTTCCGGATTGCTTCTGTCCGGAGAACGCACTCACGGTGTCTCCGATTACGCTTGATCGGTTCTCAAACTGTGGAGCTTCCAGCGTCTTGGCTCCTGCGTTCATGACTGGCTGTGCGAGTGATTCGTTGGCAGCTTTCTGAACGAGTGCTCCAGTCTTCTGGATACCTCCTGCGAGGCCTTGGCCTGCATATTGTCCCGACTGATCCAGGACTCTCGATGGAGAATGGATCTTTAATGCACTGTTGACCGTGCTTGCTACCTGGTTTGCGATGCTTCTCGCCTGGGCGATTGCTGCAGCTCCACCGGCGGCGATACCGTTTCTAAGTCCGGCCATAGCAAATGATCCGGCACTGTACATGCTTCCTGAAAGTCCGGAGAACGCTCCGACCATCTGACTGCTTGTGCTTCTGCATGCTGCTACCACCTGGATTCCACCTGTTCTGACCGCTACCACAAACATGGTCATACCGTTTCTGGTCACGGCCGCGATGGTTGTCATTCCGGTCTGCGTTGTAGTCCGCATCACGGTGATTCCGGTTACCACTGCCCGGTTCGACTGCCTCATGGAGCTTCTGATGGCCACTGTGACCATGTTCATGGCTGTTGTGGTTAAAGCTCCCAGCGTTCCAAGTGTCGCCATTGTCGACCGCAGAGATACGGCCAGCGCGGTTGCTGAAGCTGTCGCCACTGTAATGCCTCCTGCAAATACGACCATGGATGCTGATGTTGCCATCATTGGTCCAGCCAGTGCCGTGATTGCCGCTGTGAACGGTGCCACTGCCACTGCCATCCTTGTGAATGCTACAGCTGTTGGCGTTGCTACCGCGTTGATTCCTGCTGCGCTTGCCTTAAATGCTGTGATTGATGCACTGCAAAGCGTCAGTGCTCCGGCTGTCATTGTGATTCCTGCTGCCAGGAGCATGATTGCCGCTGCTGCTGCCGTACTTCCTGCCGCTAATGCCAGGACTGCCGCTGCCGCCGCTACTGCTGCGACTGCGAGTGGTGCCAGGGCTGCCGCGAGTGGTGCGGCTCCTGCAGCTATGATTGCCATCTTGGCCGCGGTTCCTGTTGCACCTTTGGCCATTGATTTAAGCGCCGATCCGGCTGTCATTGCACTGGCTCCGATGATCTCCACGGATGTTGCTGCAAGTGCCAGCGCTGCTGCAAGTGGTACCATGCCGACTGATGCGGCTAATGCTCCGGCTGCCAGTATCAGAAGGGCTGTGCCTCCTGCTGTTGCTCCGGCTGCCATTGCAAGTGCGGCCGCTGCGAATGGCAGCATTGCCGCTGTGAGTGCCAGGATTGGTGCTGTTGCCGATAACGCTGCGGTTCCGAATAAACGAACCATTGTTGCTAAAAGCATGAATGACGCCATGCTGGCTGTTGCTCCGGCTGCGATCATTGCGATTGCTGCAGCAAGCACCACGGCTCCCGCTCCGACCACTAACACACCTGCTCCGGCTGCTAATGCTCCAGCTGCCATTGCGAGAAGTCCTGCGGCAGCAGTTAGCGCCCCGGCTCCGCATATTGCTGCAGATGCCGCGAATGCAGTTAGTGCTCCGCTGAGTGTCAGGATTGCTGATGCTCCGGTCGCTCCGTATGTCGATAAAAGCGGAAGCGTTACCGATATGATGGCCAGCGCGGTTGCTCCGAGCATGGCCGCCGTTGCTACTAATGTGAGTGCCGCTCCCAGTGCTGCGATTGCTGCAGCTCCTGCCAGGAGTATTGGTGCCATTGCTCCGGCTATTGCTCCGAATGCGACCAATCCCGCCGCTAAGAGTGCGAGGGCGATCTGTGCCGCCGGTCCTGCGCTCGCGATCTGCGTCGCTGCCTGGACCATGATCAGACATCCTGTTGCCGCCAGAACGATAGAAGCTCCGAATGCAATCAGTCCGACTGATGCTACTGTGAGTGCAGGTCCGAGTGCTCCAGCTACTGCCATCATTGCGATCATTCCTACTTCCATGATTGTGAGTGCTGCGATTGCCATTGGTCCTGCAGCTGCCACCTGCGTTGCCGCCATTGCCATGAGACTCATTCCAGCCGCTGCCATCAGCACTGCTCCACCGAATGCGAGAAGTCCCGCAGATGCTCCGGCGAGCTGTGGTCCCATTGCTCCGGCTACTGCCAATAGTGCAATGATGCCGCCTTCCATGAGTGCCAGGCTTGCGAATGCCATAGGTCCTGCGGCTGCCACCTGTGTTGCTGCCATTGCCATCAAACTCATACCGGCTCCGGCCATTAAGATTGCACCTCCGAATGCCAGGAGACCTTGCGTGCCTGCCTGCAGCTTCGGTGCGAGCTGCGCTGCTACTGCCATCAATGCGATAATGCCTCCGGCCATCAGGACGGTTGCGATCTGCGCTCCTGGTCCCGCTGCAGCGAGTTCCTTGGCTGCTTTTACTAATATCCACACGCCTGCGGCTGCGGTCGCGAATCCGATTCCGAATCCGAGCGCATTCTTGGCTGCTGCGGACATTGCGCTGCTTCCTTCTTTGAGCGGTGCGCTCATGCCTTTAGTTTTCTTTCCGATGCTTCCGATCGCTTTTCCAACCTTGCCGAATGTTCCCACCAGGGATCCGGCCACTTTGAACAGTCGGCCGCCGATCAGCAGGACTGGTCCGGCTGCGGCTGCAATGCCTACCCATTTCACGATGTTCTTCTGCATCGCTGGATCCAGGTTGTTGAATTTATCAATCAGCCCAGTCAATTTGTCCACGAAAGGTTTCAGGCCTTCGCTGGCGATTCCTCCGACCATGTATTTCATGACGTCAAAGGATGAGCTCAGTTTTTCCAGGGATCCACCCATTCCGGACAGAAGCGCATCGGCCATTTTCTGTGAACTTCCGGTCGCTCCTTCCAGTGCACTTGCGTATTTCTGCACCTGATCCGGCGATGCGTTGATGAGCGTCATCCACTTGGCCATCTGGTTCTTTCCAAAGATTGCGGCCGCTGCACTCATCTGTTCCTGGCTGGTTAAACCCTGGAAGCTGTCATGTAGCTGCTTCTGTACGTCGACCATGCTTTTCATGGATCCATCCGAATTGAATATCTCCAGGCCTAGTTGTTTGATCCAGGCTGCTCCGTCCTTGGCCGGACTTGCTAACCTGGCCAGACCTGTTTTTAATGCTGTAGCTCCTTCCGATCCGCTGATTCCGGCGTCGCCGAAGATATCAGTGATTGCGGCCAGATCGGACATTGACCATCCGACTGAGCTGCAAATCGGTCCTGCTGTTGCCATAGCATCGAATAAATCCGTGACAGTCGTATTGGCCTGTGCCTGGGCTGTCGAGAGGATATCTGCTGCTGTTGTTGCGTAGTCTGCGTCTTTGCCGAACATTTTCAGTGCGTTTCCAAGTCCTCCGGTTACGGTGGATAGGTCTGTCGCTGTTCCTGCTGCCAGGTTCAGTGCTGGCGTCAGCATGTCTCCTGCCTGCTTTGCATTGAAGCCCTGGCGAGCGAAGTTCAGCGTTGCGTCTGCTGCATCCTGCATTCCGAATACGGAATTTGCCGCTGCTTTTTTCATTGTTGATTCGAGCTGTTTGGCCTGGGCGTCTGTTGATCCCATGGTTGCCTGGACGAGCTTCATGGACTTATCTACGGATCCGAATTCCTTCACGGATGTGGCACCGAGCGCGATTACCGGCATCGTGACTCCTGCGGTGAGCGCTTTTCCGGTACTTTCCATTGCATTTCCGATACCGGTCAATGCGGAAGACAGGCCACCTTTTCCAAGGCTGCCGAGCATCTTCTGTGCGCTGCTGACTGATGTCTGCAGCGATTTATCTAATTTTCCGGCGATCTTAATCGCTACTTCGAATTCGCTCATTTCTTAGGTGTCACCTCCTTCAAATCGGTGCATAAATCAATAAGGTCAAAGATGTTCATTTGCAAAAAATAATCTAACCCTGTGCTGAGGTTCAGCGACAGGGTTAGACAGCATTTCCGCAACTCTGAGAAGTCCGCAGGATTTATTCCTCGCCGAATAAAAAAGATGTCACTCTGTTCTTGAGTGCCAGGGCGTCCTTTGGCTTCAGCTGCTTAAAGAACTCGATCGGCATCTTCAAAGCTCCGGCTGCGATGATGAGGTCGTATTCCAGAGTTGTCTCCGGAAGAACCGACACGGTTCCGTTGTTTGTGAGGACCTTGTTAGCCTGGATCATATCTGCAGCAGTCAAATTGTCGAGCCCGCTGAGGTCGATCTCGCCAATCTTCTGTCCTTCGAAGTCATACTCTTTACTGAGCTTGAGCTTCATCTCGTTATCTTCTGGCTTGTTGATTTCTGTGACTTTTTCACTCATTTTGCGTTCCTCCTGTTATCTAGCACTGGCTTCTGATCTGTGCCAGCATGTCTTTTCCGTTTAATACAAATACGAAGTTCAGTTTGTCGAGCTCCAAAACGACGGCGTTGTTGATTTCTACTTTGATGTATAAAATCTCAAGCTCGACCTCTGATTCCATCTTCTTTCCTTTGGCTACCTTGCCGAGTGTGGTTGTCTTGGCTTTGCCTCGTACCACGACTCTGATCGGGTAGTATCCGGTTGCTCCGGTCTTTGGATCTGTGCACTGCATGGATCCTCTGAGTGTCAGGAGCGGCGGCTCTGTGGTGTTTACGATGGAGAACATATCGCTGTATAAAACTGCGAATGGGATCTTGATTGTGGCGCTGGAGAACTGTCCAGTTACCGGATCCTCGATCTCGCCAAGCACTCCGGTGCCTTCCACGGTATCCGTGATGGCCTCAAGCTCCGGAAGTTCCACCTCGCCGGATACTCCGACGAGGGCATTGGCGCCGTTATAAATGTTGAAGTGGTTTAATACTTCAGGGATAATGCTTGCCATAATTAGTTACCTCCTACTGCTGCTGCCAGCGTGTCTGTGTCGTAGTCGATGATGTCCACGATCTCCTGTGCTGGTGTGTACGGTGCAATGTGCTGTCTGAACTTCATCGTTCCGGCCAGAATGGCAGTCGATGGATTGTCTTCTGACTTATATTCGATAGAAGCTCCGGCCCAGTATTTAGGTGCATATGCGCTGCAACGAATGTTTTCGCCGTCTACTACGCTCTGAACCAGGACGTTGTTCATCGGCTCATCAACCTCATCAAAGTATGTCTGGATGAAGTTGTTCCCTTGCCAGCTGAACATGCGGCGGACCGCGAACCAGATATCTTTCGCATCTGAACTTGCCGGATATGCTCCGGTGTAGTTACCCCATAAGCGGTAGCCGTTCTGGTTGATTGCTGTGGTTACACCATAGCTGTTGACCGTGTTTGCCTGATCCTGGTCGAGATATACTTCCGTTCCATCTGCAAGGCACTGACCGCCGACTCCAAGTAAGTGATTTGATGGTGACTGGTTTGGCACATCCTCGTTATCTGATGCCATGTACTGGATCATGGCACCTACTGTTGCAGATTTTGCGAGAATGTACTCGCCGACTCTGTCACATGGCCAGAGCGGATAACAGTACGGGCTTGTGTATCCAGATTCCTCTTTCACGCTCTTGGTATCGGTGTATTTCTTTGCCTTGGTTGTATCGAGGTCGAGGAGTGCCATAGCACTAAATACGCCGTTGACCTTGGCCGCCTTGGCCGCAAGTGCAAGACCTACCTCTGGAATCTGTGACCAGCCTGGTGCGAGAATAAGTCCCGGAACGATACCGAGTCTTGGGTATACCTGTCTGATGACCTGTGCTCCTGTCTCTGCTCCTGTAGATGGATCCACGGCTCCGATGATGTCCTCCTTCTTGATCTTGGACGGATCGATAACTTTTCCGCTTACCTTGATCGCGGTTGCTGATGCGCCCTTTCCGCCTGCGAGCATTGTGATTGTGAGGAATCCAGTTGTACTATCAAACGCAGCGCTGTAGTCCTCGCCAGCCTTGAGTTCTGTCTCGCCTGTTGAATTCTTAACAGTGAGACCATCGAGGATGATTCCTTCCTGCTCGATCACTGACTGCTTCTGGTTTACCTGGTACTCTGCTTCTGCGAGTTCCTTATTGTGCTTTGCCGGATCCAGGACGTTGATATAAACGACCGGACTAACCTGAAACAGGTTTGATGTTGCGTACATCGTCTGACAAAGTGTAAAGTTGCTAAAGTCTGCGGAATATCCGAGTGCTGCCATGGCTTCAGTTCCTGAATTCGCAAGAATTGGAACGTTCACGACTTCGCTCGGATTCTCGGCCATGTTGACCGGAGCAGTTCCTACGACTACCTGGACGGAGCTGTTGCCGGTCTTTGGTACCTGGACGGCTGTCGCTTCTTCCTGGATGTAGACTCCATGTCTGATGCTCATTAGTTCTTACCTCCTCTTTCAAGTTTGAATTTCTGCGCTTCTACATAAGCGCTGTATACGTATCCTCTCTTTTCTCTGATCATTCTCTCGGCCTCGCCGTACTCTCTGATCGGGATGAAAAGGTTCAGGATCATTGGTGCGTCCGCTTTGGCTGCTTTCGCTGCCTCCGGGATCTCTGTGTAGACTGTGCCGGTGATAGCGATTCCGCTGATTGTCGGTCCTACGTAGAGGACTGTCTCAGTCTTTGCCTCCGTCACTGCTTGTGTCTTTTTTGCCGGTGCTTTTGTCTCCGGCGCTTTTGCTGATTCACTCATGACCAGTCATCGCTCCTTCCTATTTTTGGTACGTAGAATTTGATATCTATGGCTCCGAAGTAAAACGGGTATGTGTCTTCGTCCTGAAGTGCAAAGCTCACGTTCTGGTTCGCTCTGAACTTGCTATCCAGGAGCGGTCTTTCCAGAAACCGGTTTGTGATCTTCGTGATCATCTCCAGGATGGTTCTGTGTCCGTTCGTTTCTTTGTCGTAGTCACAAATTCCGAATAATACCGTGGTTCCGACGAGCCATGGCTCATCGTCCGTCGGTGTGTTGCCTTCTTCGATTCGCACAATAAAATAGGGGAAGAACTGCGACTGGTCTTCCTCATCGTCTGTAATCTCCGGCAGTCTCTGTTCGTAGCCTTTTACTCCGGCCACGTCCTCTCCTGTAGCATTTTTCATCTGCATTTCTGCCAGGAGCTTCTCGATTTCAGCAATTAACGCTTTCTGAAGATCCCATGGTGTCATTGTCTTCCTCCTACTTTGTGAGTAATTCTATTTGCTGTTCCACATAATGCTGCAGGTTCCGGTCAATGGATGGCTTCACGACTCCATATACCTTTTCCTCATTACCGATCATCTTCGGGATTGAGTTGGAGCTCAGCTTCTTAATTGGCAGCCTAGCGGTGCTTCGTCTCTGATAAATCTGACCATTCGGCCCTTTGAAGGCTTTAATATTGCCATATAGAAGCTGCTTCAGACCGCCGCCTTTAATGATGTTTGCTTTTGCTCCGGTTTTCTTCGGTGCGGTTGTGTGAAATTTTGTGATTGAAAGTGGCTTGCCTTGTGAATGGATCACAGCTTCCAGCCTTCCTGCGGACGCTTTCCGGATCGTCATGTCCTTCTTAAAGCCTCCAGATTTTACCGTGTAGGTTGCCTGCGCTTTGTTTGCGAGATCTACTCTCGCTGTGACTGCTACTTTATTCAGGGCCCGCGATATTACCGTTGGTGCTTTCCGGCTCATTTCTCCGAGCTTCGCCTGCACTTCCTCCAGCATCTGTTCGTCTACCTGGTATTCGATCATGCTCTGTTCGCCTCCAGTGTGATTGAATAGATACCGTCCTCTGAAATAGCATCAGCCACCTTGTATGGTCTTTTGTCGAACTGGATCAGTGATCCCTGCTTCGGCATCGGGCCATAATCGGTGGCTGCTACGTAGATCAGTTTTTGGTTTTTATAAATTCCATCCATGTGCTGGTTGGATCTCTTTTCACGCTCGATCTGCTCGTTAGAGTCTACCTGGACCGGCATCATCTTTCCGTTGATCTCATGCATGTCTGAGAACTCATCCGCATTCATGAACGTGTCGTGCACGTCCGACGCGATTACGTCTTTGAAACTCATTTCTTTCGGCTCCGGGTTGGTTTCTTTACCGGATCAGTAGCTCTTTCGATGCTCTTTGGGATTCTTCCGGCGAGATCATCTTCATTGCCGCTATTGCTGATTCCGATCTGTCCTGGCTGAGCTGTCAGCATCTGCGCTCTTGGAGCCGGTGCCTCTGGCTCATCCTCTACCAGGGTGGCGGTTCCGGCATCCAGCCAGGTCTGCTTCATCTCTGAATCAGGAAGCTCATCTCCGACCTCATACTGACGTGCTCCGTATAAGATCGGATAAACTGCCACGAGCTTCATTTATGCGTTGATCTTAATTGATACGACCGCGTCCTTGGCTGCTGCGTCTGCGATAGCGTAGCCTGCGAGGATGTTGGACTCGGCTGTTGCGGTGATCACTCCGTTGGTGTTGTCCCAGTAAACATCGGCGCCTGCAGTGATTGCTTCTTCAGCTTTCTTTGGGAAGCTGTAAACGCCTACCACATTGACGCTGTATTTCTGTCCCGGTGCTGCTTCCATCGCTACGACTCCGATTCTCTTGCCGATAGCCTGGATGGTGTTAGCCGGGATGGTTTTTGCTGTGTCATTGATGCGATCGATAGTCTCGCCTCTCTGCCAGAATGTTGCTGTTGCCATGATTTATTCCTCCTTCCTCTTAGACGAGCTTCAGCTTCGTGTCGACCTTGATTCCTGGGTTCTTTACGGCTCCACGGTAGTCCATTACGGAGATACCCCAGTCGAGGTAAATATCCCAGATAAATCCAAGCTGTCCAGGAGCTTCCATTCTTCTGATGTTCGGGATCTCCTGACCGTTCAGGTAGTCGACCTCGATGAAGTCTGTGTCTCCCGGATCGCCAATCAGGAACCATGGCATCACGTTTCCAAGGCCGCCGCACAATGCGTTGATTGTCGGATCCTCGACTACTTCGATGCTGTCTCTGTACTGATACAGCGGGTTCACTGCCTGCGTGTTATCGCTGGTGTTGATAGTCGGGCTGTAGAATAAGGTGTACATGTCGAACTTCATTCCTGAAGGCACGACGATGGTTGCCGGGTTGATGATGATTGTCTCTCCGAACTGATCCACCTGGTTTGCAAGCGCCATGATCATGGTCTGCATTGCTTCCTGGGTTACGCCGGTACCGGATGCGAGGAGGTTCTTGTGCTCCTTGCCGAAGAGTGCAGCTCCGTCATAAATGTTGGAGTTGTTGATCAGGATCTGGTATACCTGCTTGTTGATGGTCTTTCTGGCTGCAGCTGCATATCTCGCCGGGAGGCTTGTCACGAGACCGATATCGTCATCAATGAATGCCTTTCTGGAGAGAGTGAACTGGCGGCCGTAAGTCTTTAACTGTCTCTGAGGGAGCTTGTCATCTTTGAAGATGTCATGCTTGAGCTCTCCGTTCTCCGGTACCTCGTAGAACTCGCCAACCGGACCAGCTACATAGTAGTTGTCATGCTTCTTGAAGTCCTTCAGAGATCCTTTCTTCGTGAACTTGTCAAAGGTTACTGCCACCTTGCGGTATCCTTCCTTGTATGCCTTCTCGATTGTCTGGTCGAGGATTGCCGGGAAGGATGATTCCGGATTGTAGAAGCCTCTGGCCATCATCGTGTAAAGTTCATCAGAGCTTCTGCGGTTTAAGTTGCTCTCGCTGGATCCGTCTCTCTGCAGACACTCGATGGCGAGGTCTCTGACTGACATTCCCATGAGGCTTCTGGCTCCGTCTTCCGGACGCTCTAATGTCATGCCGCTTCTCATGAGGAGGGAATCAGCAGCGGCGCGTCTGAACTTATCCTCCTGTGTATCTGTTACCTGGATGCCAGTCGCTACCGGTGAGTGCTGGCTTCTCAAGTGCTCGATGACCGCGGCTCTTACCTGTTCTTCGGTAGATCCGTTATCGATGTAAGATCTGGCCTCAAGACCGAACTCAGTACAGAGGTCCTCAATGCTGCGGATTCTCTGTCTCTCTGCCTCGATGGCTCTCTGTGTACCCTGTGGATCCTGTCCACCGTTTCCACCTTCGCCTGCAGCAGGTGTCTGCTGTCTCTGACCTTCCGGTGTGTTGTTTGTTGGTGCAACAGGAGTGGAACTCTGGCCGCCATGGGCGGTGCCAGCACCAGCTGCTCTAGCTGCGTCGATGCTTCTCTGCAGGGAGTCAAATTCTGCAGCTTCCTCGCGTGTCATATTGCGACCTGCGGATCTAGCAGCGTTTAATAATTCCTGCTGACGTGCGATCATCTGTTCAATCGTCATTTTCTTTTACCTCCATTCGGTTTTTGTTTATTTGAAGTTGCCGCTCATAGATATCGAGTGGGATGTCCTGTGTTCCGGGTTCGGATTTTTCTTCCATTTCCCTTCCCACACCTACGGTTGGATCTGCCGGGACACTAACGATGCTTATCTCGTAAGGCGCCCACTTCTTAGCGATCGAGCATGGTCCCATGAATCTGCCATCCGTCGAGGTCTTGTTTGGCATTACTTCCTCCCAGTCGTCTACCAGGTATCCTACGGATACGCCTTTGAGGGTTCCGCCTTTTACTTTCTGGTAGATCACTTCGGACGCTTCGTCTGAATCGAATTCAATCGTTGCCATTCCGCGTCCGTTATCTATCCACGCCTTGGTGATCTTGCCGATCACTTCGTCGCGGTCATGGTTAAAGAGCACGCATCCGATCTCATTCAGTCTGGTCAGATCGACGCAGCCTTCTGAATGATCGAGGATCTCCTGTCCGAACCATCTTGTGTACGGTTCTTCAGATGAGAAGCTCAGCTCGAATGTTCGCTCGTTGCCATCTCCTTCGAGTGCTCTGATTGAGCCTCTCAGTTCTCTCAGACCTCTATTCCTGTCCTTCGTCTGATGTTGACTGGTCTTCTTTTCCGTCTCCGGACTGTGTGCCCTTGTCATCATCGTTGGTTCCTTCTTCCTGGCCGTCTCCGGCTTGATCATCCGGTTTCGGCGGCTCCGGCTTCGGTTCTTCTTCTTTTTCTGATCCGAGTTTGCCATCGAATATCACACCTCCTAAGTCATAGCCTTTCTTTTTCGCATACTCGATTACTTCCAGATTGTCATCGATCTGCTGCTTCCAATCGCGGCCGTTCTCGGCAGCGATCTCTTTGTATGTCTTCTGGCCGGTATTCAGTGCGGTCTTGTTGGCACTGGATTCCTTTAGTGGATCGATCCACTTCTTAGGGCTCTTGATCCATCCGTGTTCCAGGTAGTCGTCTTTCTTTGTCCAGAAGTCTCCGTTTACCTTGATCAGTCCCGCCAGATAGCAGCTGATCACGAATGTTTCATAGATCTCATCGAGAATGGCCAGAATCGCTTCGACTTCCTCCTGGTAGGTCATCTCATCCTCAATGGCTCCTTGTCTTGCGGATGCGTAGTTGGTCTCGCTCATGTCGCGGGATGTCGCCTCATATGAGAGTCCCTGACCTGCTCCGATCATACGCTGCTGCAGCTTCGTGAAGGATGTAGCATCGCTTCCCTGGCCGGTCGGATTTACGACCTGGACTTCATCTCCGGCATTGAGCTCTTTGATCATTCCAGGTGTCAGCGTCTTTCCATCGTACTCATGCTTTCCGACGTTTTCCGTCGCTGCATTTCTTCCAATGCCGACTGTCGGCAGCTGCTTTTTTATGAAAACAGACAGGCAGGCTGCGATTCGTTCCTTGACGGATACTGCAGTCATGAATTCGTTTGTGTCACGGATTCTGGTTGCTGTCTGGCTCATATCGGACATTTCTCTGATCTGAGAAGGGCGGCGCTTCGTGTAATAAAAAATCACATCGTTTGCATCGATTCTTCTTGGCTTCTCCAGTGAGAATCCGTCGATGCCGTACTGCCTGATCCAATATGCGACCGGTCTGTTGTACTTGTTGTACTCAATACCTCCGACGATTCGGTTTCCTCCGGCTGTCTCTCCAACCTGGAGAGTGTCGAGCTCATCAACCTCGATCATCTGAAGTTTGAACGGGATCATTCCGTCGTTGGTGTAAACCTTCACGAATAGAATTCCTCCATCCACCTTCTTCCTGGTCACTGCCATTCGGAGTATCTGGTTCAAGGTCTGCGTTCCGGTCACGTCGCAGTTCCTTGCCTTGCACCATTTTTTCCAGAGCTTCTCGATGTCTGCATTCAGCTTTGTGTTCTTCGTCTTTGCCTGCAGGTTATATCCTGCGCCGATGACATTTCGCTTGTATGCTGATATCAGTGAATTCGCAATGTCGGAGTTTCTTTCCAGGTCTCGCACTCTGGCTCTGATGGTGTCTCTGGACGTTCTGTCCGTCATTTCTGCAGAGTAGTTTGCCGCTCTCCATCCTGCATTCAGTCTGGAATTGTTGCCTGCGTCATAGTTACGCAGTTCGTTGTACGTTGCACGCCATGCCGCACGCTTTGCTCCCGCTTCCGGGCTGATCCATGCGACGACGTTATCTAGCCAGCTCATTTGGTCCATCACCTCCCATCAAAAAAGGCAACGTATGTGTTGTCTAGGAGAATGGTGTCGCCCTCTGCGGCTATCTCTGCCTCCAGTTCCTCTTTCAGCTTTCTGAGCTGGTAGAGGTCGGCTCTTGTCAGCTTACGGCTGCCGATCTGATAAGACTGGCCGCCGATCAGAATTTTTCGGATTGCTGTTTTGACTTCTCCGAGCAGCTCGGCGGTGCTGACGTTACCGTCGAGCTCTTTACTTTCTTCACTCATGTCGTTCCTCCTATATCCAGTTCTCGTTTTGCTTGATCCATGTTTCCTCCGGAGCGTATGCTTCCTCCGGACGCTCCGCCTTGGCTTTGGCCTCAGCTTCGTCCTGCAGGTGCAGCGTTCTGACTCCGGAGATATCAGCTGCTGCCAGCGCATATACCTCTGCATCCAGGTAGTGGTTGTCGATGTGACTGCGCTTTGGTATCCATCTCTGAACGGTTCGGTTTCCGGATTTGACATTGACCTTGTGCTCTGCAGTTACCTGCTCGGCGTATTCTCTGTCGCATCCTTCAAAGACCATCCAGCTTCCGCGGCCGTTCGGCTTCTTCATTCGACCGGCGATCATGTCTTTGTACTTGTCGCCATCAACCAGCACCAGATTCATTCCGTATGCCTGGCTTCCTTGCTTGTTAATCTTCGACAGCTTGAAGTGTGACAGCATCGGGTTGTTGGAACCCTTGACCGGCAGCGCCCATTCTGAATTCAGGGCGCAGAAGTCATACGTGCTGTCTGCGTCGTATCCGGAGTCGATCAGGCATAGCACCACGATCAGCTGGTCTCCGTCTTCCGTGAAGTACGGCGTGTTCATGATCTGCTCGATGTCCTGAAAGGATAACGCCTGGCCGTGCGCGATGTTCTGGCTTGTGATGTAGCTGCCCCACGCTCGGATGGTCCAGTAGAGCGATGTCTCCTGAACGTCCACTCCTGCAGTCAGGAACTTCGTCCAGCTTGGTGCTGTGAATTCCGGCCGTTCTGTCTGCCTCTCCAGGACGGTGTCGGCCGATGTCTTCAGCTTAGTGTCTTCCCATGGTTCTGCGAGCCATGAGTTCGTGAAGTTCTGCAGCTTGTCCGGATCGTCCTTGCTGTCCAGGAATTCTTTCACGATTTCTGAAAAGCGGACGAACGGGCTATACAGTGTGTTGATCCAGAATCCTACCTTGCGGTTGTACTTGGAATTCTCGCGCACGGTCTTCCATTCTCCGTACCGGAGCATCTGCTCCTTGTCCTGGTCCGTGATGTCTCCACCGCATTCCTGGCACCGGTAGACTGCCATGTCGGCTCTGTCCTGGTTGCTCAGGTCGTCCCCGGACGGAAACTTCAAATTCTGAAACGTGAGCTCTATCATGGATCCGCAGTGTGGGCACGGTATGAAGTAATGCTTTTCGATATCCGCATCCATGAGTGCCTTCCAAATATGGCCGGTGGCCAGAGTTGGTGTTGATGTCATGTAGATCTTCCTGTTTCGGAAGGTCTTAGTTCTCTCCATCGCCAGTGAGATTGGATCCGACTCTTTCTTGGATGATCCTGGGTATTTATCCACCTCATCCAGGAACAGGTACTTGATCGCCTTCGATGCCAGGGATGATGGCGAGTTGGATCCGGCCAGCGACAGGTACATTCCATCAAACTGCAGCTCCAGCTGCGATGATTCGTTTTTGTTGTAAAGCGATTTCAGTGTCCTGGTTGCCATGATCATTGGTTCCAGTCGGTTCTCGCTGATACTCTTGGCCAGGATGTCTGTTGGGTAGACGATCATGGTCGGGGATGGATCCTGCTGGATAACGTATCCGAGCATGTTCTGAAGGGCTTCTGTTCCTCCGACCTGTGTCGGTTTTACGAAGATAATTCTTTCCGTGTCGTAATTGATGAACTCATCCATAATCTCCTTCAGGTACGGCGTCTTGTCATTTCGCCATGGTCCTGGGAGGGCGGATGTCTTGGAGTCTAGGACTCTGTAGTTTTCTGCCCACTCTGAAACGGTTATGTTCTCAGGCGGGCAGAGCTGCTTGAGTGCGTCTGCCTGATATTGTGTGACTGGAAATTTACGAATCTGTATTCTTTTCTTCTTTAAGGGTGCCATCTTTCTTCACATCCTCTGGTCCCACTATTCCGGCAATGACAAACGCTCCGAGCAGTCTGTTTACTTCCGCGGCTATCTCCTTTTCGCATCGCCTCAGTTCAGACGGTTCCATCTGCCCTGAAAGCATCCCGGTTACCCTGGCCGGTACGCTCATGGCGAATTTTTTAAACACAACAAAAAATTTAGCGTAGTCGAGTTTTACTTCTTCTACGCTGATGTACTGACCGGCTGCGATCTCGGTCTTTAATCTATGCAGTTCTCCTTGGCTCTCCTTCAGGGCGATGTCGGCCTGCATCTTCTGTTCCCTGAGTTCGATCTCCTTATCGGTACGGTGCTGCTTTCCGTAGGCCTTGTCCGATAGGTACTTGACGTATGCCTGAATCGTCGGCACGAGGTCGTATCTTCGGACGCTCTTTCCATCTTCCAGGATTTTGGTGGTGGATATGATGCCTTCCTGGGTGAGCTGCTGCACGCGGCGGACGGTCACTCCGAAAAGCTGCGCGATGATCTCTGTCCGATAAAAGCTGCCTTTTACTTCTCCATCACTCATCTGAGCGTACCCCCCCCCCGCAAAATTTCGGCCATGATTTCATATTGGTTCATCATAGGCTCACCTCCAACTTCCCGGCTCTTACAGCCTTCTTTCCTGTGAATTCTTCCCATCGGTGGACGATTACGTCGCAGAACTTTTCGTCAAGCTCCATCAGAAATGCCCGGCGGCCGATCTGCTCTGCTGCCATGAGTGTGGATCCGCTGCCTCCGAATAAGTCCAGCACATTCCAGCCTGGCTTGCTGGAGTTTCGCATCAGGCGGCCGACTAAGTTGACCGGCTTCATCGTCGGATGCACGTCGTTCTTGGTCGGTTTGTTCTCGAACAGGACGGTTGTCTGGTCTTTGTACTGGGCGATGATCTGATTGATGTATGTGATCAGGTCTTCCTTCTTCATGGATTCCAGGTCGAGTTCATCCTCCAGGAGGATTGTGTCCTGGCTTCGGTCGTCGATGAAGTAATGCGCAGCACCTTCTTTCCATCCGTAGAGGATTGGTTCGTGGCGCCACTGGTAATCCTGGCGGCCGAGCACAAAGGAGTTCTTTTCCCATATCAGGCACTCTGCCAGCTTGAATCCGGCATCTCTGAATGCACGCCTGAATGCCAGGCCTTCACTGTCTGCGTGGAATATGTACGCTGCGGCTCCTGGTCTCATGTTCTCGAACATGGTCAGGAATGCATTCTGAAGGAAATCCTCAAAGGATCCCTCGTCCATGTTGTCGTTTTTGATGGATCCGTCCTTGTAGTTGACGTTGTACGGCGGATCCGTGATCACGAGGTCCGCTTCCTCGCCGCCCATCAGGGTGTTGACGTCGCCGAGGTCGGTGGAATCTCCGCACATGAGTCTGTTGTCTCCCAGGATCCAGATGTCTCCGCGCTGGGTGACCGGCTCCTCGATGGATTCATAGTCTGCGTCGGCATCGAAGTCGTCATCTTCGGCTTCCACGTCCTTGTCGAGTCGGATCACGAGGTCTTCGACCTCTTTGGAGCTGAATCCGGTCGCTGTCAGATCGTAATCATTGAGATCGAGGTCGAGCAGCAGGTCTTTCAGCTTGATCTCATCCCATTCTCCGGTGATTTTGTTCAGCGCAATGTTGAGCGCCTTCTCATTGTTCTTGTCCAGATCAACCACAACGACCTGCGCTTCGGTGTATCCGAGGTCCTTCATGACGTTGTAGCGCTGGTGGCCTCCGATGATGGTTCCGTCCTGGTTTACGATGATCGGATCCACGTATCCGAAGGTCTCAATGCTGCGCTTGATGTTCTGATATTCTGGATCAGCTGGCTGCAGCTGGACTCTTGGGTTGTACTCTGCCGGGCGCAAGCTGGCCAGGCTTCGTGTTTCCATTTTCATCTCTGTTGTCATCCGGTCTGCCTCCAATCTGTTATAATTTCCTTGATGTACCGGGCTAGGCGTAACGAAATGCGAAAAAAAATTAAGGTCATATCGGGGAAAGCATCGGGCCTTCCTCGCTCCGCTGGCAAAATAAACAAAAAGTAGTACCTACGATTGTGCATTACTGACAAAGCAAAAGAGACCAGCTACTGTGCTGATCTCTTTCGATGTAGGGCTGTTTGCTTTGCATGGAGTGCCAGACTGTTCGCTCTGCCTCTCATCCGCCTGCCTCGATGCTACTACTATACCACATGCAAGTGGTGCATGGAGTCGCATCTTTCATCTGATGCAGGTGTGTTGTTTGCCTTGATGCCCTGGCCGCCCTGTGCTGTGTGTGCTGCGCACGTGGCTGCTGGGTGTGTGCGTGAGCCTGGCCTTGCTGTGTGCCCTGCCTCCTGGCCTGCCTGTGCCCCTGTGGCCTGGTGCTGTGGGGCTGTGCTCTGCCCTGCTCCCTGGTGTGTGGGCCTGCTATGCCTGCCCTGTGGGCTGGGCTTGTGCGTGGGCCTTGTCTATGGGTCTCTTATAAGCCCCTGCTATATGGGCCTATTTTGCGGCCTTGTATTTCGGGCCTTATATGGGCCTCTGAAAAAGTGCTTTATTTTTGCCTGGTTTTTCGGCTATGTATTTCTGTGCTTTTTTCCGGGCTTTGTTTTCGCCTTAAAATTTCCGGCATTTTTCCTGGCCTGATTTTCGCGGCGGTATCTGGCTTCCTCTTTTTTCTCGATGTAATATTCATACGATTCCCGGTTCTCCGTGACGAGTTCTTTCACGTAGTTAAATTCCAGGAGCTCGTACATGGCGGCCTTGTGGATTCTGTGGCACTGGCTTTTTGACATCGGGATTCCCTCTGCGATCTCTCCCCATTCATGACCATCGATGTGGCGGAGCTCGCAGATCTCGCGCTCCATAGATTCCTCCGGTAAAAAATTCAGGATCGTTGCCACGTTGACCATGGATTTATCGGCCTTGGCTTTCTGCTCGTAGATCCTGTCTTCGATGTCGGCCAGCTTCATAAGGATTCCGGCTGCGCCTTCGTTGTTGCCTCCGCTTTGTGGCAGCGGATCGTATCCCTGGCCTCCGATTGGAGAGTCACGCTCGGCATTGATCTCAAGAAGTCTGACTTCGAGCTGCTTTTTTCGGCGCTTCGCTCGGACGTACTGGCCGAGCATCCATTCTAATACTGATCTATCGTTCTCCATTTCTTCGTTGATTTCCTGCATTGCATTTCTCTCCTTTTCGTTCTTTTTTATGCTGGTTAATTCGGGGATTCTCTCTCTCTGATATTCTTAATGATCCGCAGCGTCTGTTCCGCTGACAGAAATCCTTTTATTTCGCCCTCGGCCCATATCTCAAGCAGATTCATGACGCTTCCATAACTTCCCGCGTGTTCAATTATGGAGATCTCTTTCGTCTGTCCTGGCAGCGAGAGTATGATCTGAAATCCATCGTATAGATCGTGCCGGTTGTGTTCAATACTCCCCTCCTGGAGCATTTTCTCCAGGAGAAGGATTTCGCTGTATCGTTCCTGCTTACTCATCGTCGTCACTCTCGTTTTCGGTATCGTCGCTGGGCTGTTGGCTGGCCGCGTTTGCAAACATCGCCGCTAGGAGTGCACCTGGGTTGATTCCTTGTGGCTGAGGCTGCGGTTCTGACTTTGGCTTCTGCGCTTCCAGCGTATTTGTGACTGCGAACGTTACGCCCATGGCCACCTGGACTGCTAGGTCTGCGTTGTGCGTCTTGTTAAGTGCTCGCAGGTATGCTTCCATGTAAATGTCCGTGTACTCGTGAATTCTTGTGATGTCCATCTGCTTTTCCTCCTTCTAAATCGAGAGAACTGTCTGAACGATCGCCCAGATCAGCGCTATCGTGCCTCCGGCCAGCAGGATTGGTGGGATTGCCATCATCAAAAGGACCACGATGCCTCCGATCACGGTTGCCATGAACTCTCCGGCTCTGGTTTCCTCACAGATCTCGACCGCCGGGCACATTCCTGTTTCCCAGTAGCATCTGCCATCGCATCCGTGCTTTTCGGCTCTTTCCTGCTGCTTTTTCAGTTCTCTTTTACTCATTGGCGCCATCCTCCTTGGCTTCTTCCAACAGCTCACTCGCATTCTCTTTCATGTATTCCGATACGTTCTTGTAGCCGATTGTGTTGGATGCTTCGTCGAATCCTCTAAATTTTACCCTTGCCGGATAAGAATCTATAATTTTGCCATCTTCCACTTCTACAACAATCGCCCAGCCGAACACGTGAATGATTACGTTTACGAACCAGAGTAACCCTGTCTTTCTAAATTCTTCCCATGTCTTTTTCTTTATCATGATTCATTCTCCTTCTGAAAAGTTCCGCCAGGCGCTCCTGGATTCTATTCCACACGACCGGTCCGATGCCTTTGACATCCTTCAGTGCCGCCTCCACGTCCTGGAGCTCTACTCCGGTCACGGATTCTTTTCCATCTACGTAGCCATTCTTGTAAACGTCTGTCAGAAAGTCCTCCATCTGCTGATGGTCGTATCGCTTGATGTCTTTGTATTTGGTGCGGTTGATCATGTATTTATCTTTGGCTCTTTTCATATTCTTCCACCTCCATGATTGCTTCCTCTGGCCAGCGGACGAACGTTGCGGTACCTCCTGCGGCCTGGATCTTTCTGACGGTTTCTTCCTGCAGCTTCGAGCGGATCCCGACGACCGGACGCTTCACTTCGAATCCGAAGTAGTGACCGTCCTTGATCATTAAGACATCCGGGATCCCTCCCTCGCTGTATGCTCCCTGGGAGATCTTGACGACGAATGCGTCCGGATACTTCTTTTTTAGGGCTTCCTTGATCTCCGACTGGTAGTAGCCTTCCTTCTTGATCAGCTTTCTAAGCTCGGACAGTGCCTTCTGCTTAGTGGTGATCTTTTTTCTTTCCATGAATGATTTCACGAATGCGTTTTCGTCGAAGTCTTTTTCGTATCTCTCTAGCACGTCTCTTTTCCTCCCTTTCGGCCATCATCTTTTTGATGGCCTCGATCTGTTCTCTGTCGTCTCTTTCTGTATTCATAGCTGACTCCTTAGATTGGCTCTGCCTCTGCGAACTCTCCCGGATCCGCTGGCACTGCTTCCGGCTCTGCTCCCTGGTATACGTCTTCCGGTTTCTTGTTTCCTGTGTTGGTCTCCAGGTAGCTGGTGGCCATCTGATCTGCCATGTGTGTGAACATGACCAGCGGGTACTTGGCTGCTGCCTGGCAGTATGTCTGGATGTTCTCCGGCTCGCTCATTCCCATGTGCCATCTGATTGCGTATCGTTCTTCCATCGTCAGGTGGATGAACTCTGAAGCCATCATGACTGATTTTTCTCCGTGGCCGTATGGGTTGCGGTCGTTCACGGTGTAGACCGGATACTGCTCCCATTTCTGGTTCGCATCTTTTCTCCAGCGCATCTCTGTGGCGTAGAAGTTGGTCTTGCAGAGGTCGTGGAGCAGTGCCACGATGATGATGGATTCCTTCGGGATTGAGTCCAGGCGCATTCCTGCAACATGGAATTCCTGAACACCTCCGGTTGCGGTTCCAAGACTCGCCAGGCAGTCATAAACATTGAGGCTGTGCTGCAGCAGTCCTCCCTCGCAGCTCATGTGGAATCTGGTTGACGCCGGTGCTGTGAAGAAGTCGGTCTTTTCCAAGAAGTCGATGAGCTTCTCGATTCCTTCTCTGCCTGTTGATCTGAGTAATGTGATAAATCTTTCCTTGTTGGTCATCTGTATGTTTCCTCCGTTTCTTTGTCTTTGAATATGATCCTGTTCTCGATCGTCAGTCCGTATGCTCCGGCGATCGCTCTGATTGCTTTCATGGCGGCTCTGATGTCGTATTCCCTGGTAGCTCGTTTCTTTGCTTTCGCAGCTTCCTTTTCTTCTCTGGATACGATACCTATTGCCTGGTTGGCTGTTGGATCCGGGTATCCTTCCGGATTGTTACCCTGGTAGCTCATGTCTGTCTCACCTCTTTCAAATATTTTTTAAAGCTCTCCTGCTCCGCCTTATGCTGCACATCGACCCCTGCCTGCGTCGGCGGAAGCATGAGCGTGAGGCTCTGCTTTGAAAGATCGACCCACGCTCCACCGCCTACCGGATGCCATTTCATTCCTGGCAGCAGGTCTGTGATGTATCTTCCTTCCGGATCCTTGCTGACGTGCTTCAGCCAGTATGGTGCGTAGACTTCGTACTTGATTCTCTCGGTGAAATATCCGCAGGCCAGATTCTCTGCCTTTCTCAGGTTGAATTCATAAAATACCGCCTTGGTGCATTCTCTCAAATGTCCCGCTGCAGTTTCTTCGTCGATGATTTTCTGGATGCCTGCTTCCATCTCTTTTTGTTCTTCCGGAGTCATGTCCGGACCTATTTTCAAAATTCCAAGAAGCGAGAGCTCTTTCATGTAAATTTCAAATTGTGCACGAATTTCCTCTTTCAATTTTGCATAAGGCTTTTTGTATTTGGTTTTCAGGAGTTCTAATGGCACGTTTTCCCTGTTTTTACGCAGGGTTGCGATGTCTTGCTCTAGTTTTTTGAGGTCTAATTCCACCGTTCCCACTCCTTCCTGTTCCCACTTTTGCATTTTCGAAGTGGGAACGCGACAAACCCCTATTTTATGCGGTTTGTGCGGGGTGTTCCCACTGTTCCCACTTTTTTTAAATACACACCATGTTTTTATGGAATTTTGCATGTGATGCATGAAATTCGTGCATCGTGTGCAAAATTTTCCACGAAACAATATATAAGTGGGAATTAGTGGGAACAGTGGGAACATATCTATTAAAAGCCGCGTGGTTGCTGGGTTTTCTGCGTTCCCACTCGCGTTCCCACTCGCGTTCCCACTTTTTCGAGTGGGAACATTTTCAGGCAAACTTTGCACCTGCTATTTGAACGGGAGCTCGTCCTCCATCCCTTCCGGGACGCTCATGAATCCGTCCGAGTCGGTCAGCGATTGCTGCTCGTATTTTTCTTCGGCCTCATCAGCCATGGCTTCGATGTCGTCGTCTTTCTCGCTGAATTGTCCGATCTTGAATTCTACGAATCTGCAGCTCCGGCCATCGAATCTTCGTTTGACCGAGTATCGTTGCTTTGATTCAGGTCCCTCGTTGGCTGTGGCGATCAGTCCGTTGTCTGCCATGTATTTGAGTGTCTTCCTTGGACTGTATCCCGCCTTGGTCAGAGCCTGGTTAAGTGTCGACGGGAATATGTAGGCCACGTTCCCGGACTCGCTCATGGTTCCGAGGCACGTTCCGATGGCTTTCTCTCCGAAGTACGCCTTGTTTGAGATCACCCAGTCCGTGATGAACTGGACCGCATTCTCATTGACGTCTCCGGACTCTGCTGCCATCTGCTCCTGTAGGATAGCTGCTGCCATCTTCTTTGCTCTGTCCCATGATTCCTGGTTGATCGCTATCTTCTTTTCATTGTCTTTCCCTTCCTTCTCTTTTGGATCCGCTTCCGGCTCCGGTGTGTCCTGGTCTCTGAAGAACCAGGTGTCTATCATGGCATCGGCCAGTGCGACCGCACTGATTCCGGCCACGTGGCTTCCGCTCTTTCCTTTCGCGATTGACATCACATAGTGCAGCATCTCATCGTATTTGTCACAGATGCTTTTCTCTGAAACCTTCAGGACGTGCTCGATGAATTCCGGGCCCGCCCATCCGAAGCTCTGCGTTGATTCCTGGTGCATAAGGCTGGCCTGTTCTTCCGTTTCAAATGGTCCGCCGTAGATCTCCAGCACACGGGTGCTGACACCGGTCTGTGATGTATCTGTGGAGAGTGGTTCCTCTCCGGTTGCCATGGCTACGGTTCTCCATTGCCTCATTGTCTGCAGGCCGCCGCCCTTTGCGCCTCTGATCTTTCCGGTACCGGATGCGATCATGTAGATTGTCTTCTCCAGTCCTTCCTGATTCTTTCCGGCCAGCTGTCTCTCATCGATGCCGAGCGGCAGGTCGCAGTAAAAGCTGGCGGTTCGTTCCAGGCCGACCTGTGTGGCGTTGAAATTGACCATCAATCGTTCCGGATCTCCCCAGGCGGACAGTGCTGCCTTGAGGCCTGCTGTCTTTCCACCCTTACTGGATCCCCAGTTGTAAACGAAGAAGATTCTCTGTTTAATGATCCGCAGCAGGGGAGCTGCAAACGCTGACGCCAGGATGAATCTGAACTTGTCCCTGCACCGGTGCGGCTGCATGGTGTCTTTCCACTTGTCGAAAGATCCGGTCTGGCAGTAAGCTGCAGCCATTCCTTTCTGACTTGGATCAATGTCCAGCACGATGTCTTTGTCGTGTCCTGGTATGAATCGCTTTCCTGGCTGCCATCCGAAGCTGGACGTTGCATCTGCTTTCGTGATGATGTCGATGTTCTCGGCTTCCAGGGCTGACAGAAACCGGACGACCTGCTTGGCATTCTCCGATGTTACTGTGCATCCTAAATCTGCCAGCACTGTGATTCCTCTGGCTGTGAAGATCGTTGATCGTGGATAGATTGCTCTGTGCCATTCATCGTCTCGCTTGAATGCGATTTCTATTTTTTCTTCTCCAGTCTCCAGGCTCCGGAGTCGCTGCGTCAGGATGATCGGTGTTCTGCAGACCATGACCGGTCCGTATGTCTTCTCATCGATGTGGCTGATTCCTTTGTCTGAATAGATCCAGCCTTCCGGCTGGCGAAGATTCACCGGTGCCCCCTTGATGGATTCCGGTATCACGTCTGGCTCTGTCAGGTCGATTTCTTCTGCGCTTGCCAGGAGCTTCTGGATCTTGGCCGCTCCGTCTTCTTTTCCGAATTTCACAAACACATCGCTCGGATCCTTGATGCCTCCTATCGTGCTGCAGCTGAATTTGTAAACCTTGCCAATGAATCCACCATCCCGGAGTCCCTGGATGACTTTTCGCATGAACGTCTCGCCGCCCTGGTCAGGTTCCTGGTGAATGTATAACTTTAAGTCCTGGAGCTGGTCGCTCATGTTCGGTTTGAACATGGAGGCTCCCGGTACTCCGAGGGTGCTAATTCCCATGTACCACATGCTCTGTGTGTCAGATTCTCCTTCGACCAGGCAGGCGTATCCGCTCTGTCTCATCTGTGGGAGCCTCCATTCGCCATAAAGGCATATCTTTCCACTGCTGCCGTATCTCCATCTGAATTCCTTACCGGCGAATCTCTTTCTGTAGGTCGCCTCGGTACCGTCTTCCTTCAGGTACGGGATCTTCATGTATGTGGTCTGGTCTTTTCTTTCCTTGTCGTTGCTGATGTGGCATGTGTCCCGGAGGAATTCTACCGGCAGCCTTTTCTCGAAGCTGTACTGCTCCATGGTGTAGCTGCGTCTGGATCCTGCTGCCGGTTTTTCCTTCTCCGGCATTTCCACATGGTAGTCTTCCATGATGCGCTTGTATGCGTCCTTTGTGCTGATGCCATTTATCTTGGCCACAAAGTCCACGTAGTTTCCTCCGATGTCCTCGCTGAAGCAGTGCCACCGTCCTGTCTTCAGGTCTACTGAGAAGCTGTTTTTTGAATCGTCATGGAACGGGCAGAGTCCTATCATATGATCTCCGGTAATCTGCGCCCTTTTGACGACGCTTCTGTATTCTCTTTCATAATCGACCAAACGGTCGAGATCGACTTCTGCCGTGTTCATGGTGTTACCTCTTTTCTTTGCCTATGTATATGAACTGCGGCTCGATTCCCATCTTTGCCGCAGCAGCGATTTCAGCCTGCATTCCCTGACTGATCCATTCTTCTTCCGGACCTTCCTGTCTGATGATTACGATCATCTCATCGCAGCGCTTCAGTGCTTCCAGGCCTACTGCTATTCCGTAGTCGCGATCCTGTGGATCGTTGTCATCCAGGAATCTTGGCCAGTAAAGATGCGGCGCGATTGGTATGTCTCCTCTTTCGTGCACCTTCCGGCATGCTTCTACGGCGTCCCTGATGTGCTGCTGCAGTTCCACTTCGTTTTTTGCTCTGTATTTACTGCAAACATAAGTTGTCTTGGCGTGGATCGGTGCGAGGTTCTTATCTTTTCCTGCTGCGCACAGTCCGATGTATTGCCATGGGTGGTCCGGGCTCTCTCTGTAGATAGTTTCATAGACGCCCTCGCCTCCGATGATGTCTTCCACGATGCGACTCTGTGTGATCTCAAACTCCTGATCCAGGCATCCGTCAGCGTATCCTTCCTGGCCGACGATCTCCCAGGCGAGTTCCTCTGTGATGACGTCTCCGTTCTTCAGGTATGCGGGATCCCTTCCGCACTGTATAAATTCCTTTAAGTTCTTAGCCATCGTTTACCTCCAATTCTGCAAGGCGGCCGTGGTGACCGCCCTGTGCTGTGGCTTAGTCAAATGGCAGCTCTCCGTCCTGGATGTCGCCTGCCTGCATGAATCCGTCAGGTCCGACTTCCGGAGTTGCTTCCATTGGTGCTGCTTCCTTGTAGTCATCTGTTGTGATCGCTACGCTCTCATAGCTCTGCTTCATTGCCTTGCGGAGCTCTGCGGTTGTCTTATAAAGAGCTTCTGGCAGCAGTCCTGTCTTTTCCAGCGTTACCTTGGAGTATTTGATTTTGTCCGCATTCTCTACCACGTTCAGCTTGAATGTCACGATCATGCGGCTGTATGGGATGTGCTGCTGTCCCATGATTTTCTTCAGTGCTTTGTTCACGTCCTTGATAGATGTTGGCGGCACTGTCAGAAGATAAATGTCCGGGCGGTTGTCCATCATGATGTAAAGGCGGCGCATGTTCTTGCAGGCTTTACCTTTTCCGTCGGATCCGAACTGGTTATAAGGGCAGGTGTCGCAGGTGCGGATTTCTCCTGTCTCTCTGTTGACGCCCTGCTTTCCGTCCATGGAGCTGCAGTCCGGGCTCTTATTGATATTGCCATCCTCTCCTGCTTCTCCGAATTTCTGCGCCCAGTAGGCGTTCATGCGATGCGTGAAAATAATCACGCCGGTTACTTCCTTCATGACCTCCGGATCGTCCGGATCGTCTGTCTCGACCTCGAAGGCTTTTCCTCCGCCAGACGGGATCTTGATGTGCTTGGCATCGATGCCGCCATCATCGTCCAGGTCGTCGAGCTCATCTTCCAGCTCTGCTCTGAGCTCCTCATCCATTGCTTCCATACCGGTTACAATCTTGAAGTTTTCCACGGTTGTCAGTTCTGCTTTTGCCATATTCTTATTCCTCCTCATCTGCTGCATCTACGGATGCGTTCTTTACTACTTTGGATTTCTTGATGCTCTTGACACGGTAGCGGTTTCTGATTCCGTCCTCGCACGTCTCTGTGATGAAGTATCCGCTCTCGATTCCTTTGAATACGCAGAGGATGTCTTCGGTGTCAATTCTCAGGACGATAGTGTCGCCCTGGTTCATTGCGTTGCCTTCTGAATCTGAAACTCTCACCTGTGTTACTTCGTGTACGGAGATTCCGCAGTTTGCTTCACTCATTACTCAGCGTCCTCCTGTTCTTCCTCTGCTTCAGCTTCCGGATCCGCTTCTGCGTCCTCGAACTGTCCCTCCAGATAATCTTCTACCGGTGTGGTGTAGCTGCTGACTTCATCGTATAAGTCGTGCATGATTCTGTCTGCCTGCGCTGCGAGCTTTGTCGCCTGGAGTACCAGGCCGGTTGCTGCATTCTTCAGGCTGCTGGCTGCCTCAACTGCCTTGGCATCATCCTCTGTTGGAAGGATGCGCAGGAAGTCTTTCATGCTCTCATCTACCTTCTTCTGGTCGAGTTTCATGCCTGCGTAGAATTCCGAAGCGATACCGTATCCGTCGTGGCGGTTCGATACCTTCGACTTGCTGGTTTCTTTGACCTGTTTGCAGGCAAATTCCAGGGCGATGTTTACGTTTTCCTCAAGCTCGCGCTCTGATTCGAGGCGACAATCAAATTCTAATTGTTCCATGGTTTATTCTCCTTTCGCTCTTTTGAGTGCTTTGTTGGTTGATTTGCGTCTGGCGATGTCGGTCATCTCGTAGCTGCTTACGACCTCATCCAGCTCCGGCGGCAGCTCTCCGTCGTTTTCTTCGGCGATTTCTTTCATCGCGCTCTGCAGGGATCCTGCATTGACGGTTTCTTTGATGAGCTCGCCGAGGCCCTGTTCTCTGAGTACCTCGAAGAAATCCAGGCCGCGTTCCTGCAGGTAGGCTTCTCCACGCTTGGAGTATTTGACCTTATCCTGGAGGCTGTAGACGTAGTCGCCGTATCCCTGGGACGGGATATCTTCGTCGATCATCATTTCTGCGATCTCTGCCTTCAGCTTATCGATGGCTGCATTGTTGTCCTTGGTGTCTTTGGCCAGCTGATCCTTCTTGTCGAGAAGTTCCTCGTACTGGCCGAGCATTTCAGTGAGTTTCATGGTTGGTTCCTCCTACTTTCTATTTTGAGTCCGCACTCTGTGCAGGCTGCTTGCATTTTCTTCTGCCGGAGCTCCTGTCTTGACATTGGTCTCCAGCATTCCTGTCCGCAGATCGGACATTTTACCAGGCTCCATTCCGGATGCCCTTTTGGGATGTTTTTCTTCATCGGCATCAGCAGGATGCCTCCGGTTTCGTTTTGGCCTCGCGGCCAGATCTTAACTTCTGCCATTATTCTCTTGCCTCCTTCTCCTGCTTCTCGTATTCGTCCATGGTTGGACGTGGGCCGTCCAGGTCGTCCCATTCATACAGTGCTTTATTCTCATCCTGCCAGTTTGCTCGATAGCAATTTCTGCAGGTGCACTTTCCCGATAACCACCGCATCTCTCCCCAGTATTCTGGTCGACCGCACTGCTTGCAGATCACGATTTTATCCATGTTGATCACTCCAGTTCATCAATGAGATTTCTTATTTCCATTCGTGCTTCGTCTCGGATGTCTTCCGCGTATACGTCGTACCAGCGATTGAATTTATCTTTCAAAGTCATAACGTTGGCGCATGGGATTTCTGTAAGCGCTTTGATGCGCTTGTCTTTTTCTTTCTTGAGCAGCTTAGCCACGCCTGCTGGAACGACTACTGGATTCCCTCCGTATGCCTTAACTTTTCTTATATCCTCCTGCGAATCTACCGGCACAGAGTATGGCTGCGGATTTTGTGTATCGAATGATTCTATCAGCATTTCCTGAACTTTTTTCACGTCGTCACTGTAGGCGTTGAACTCGAAATGGTACACGTCGTCGGCTCTTTCCTCGACCATCCTCCGCACCTTTTCCATCGGAATGTCTCCCTTTACCATTGCCTCTGCAATCATGAGCGATGTTGTGTCTTCAACATTCCATGTGTCGCAGGTTTTTCTATCGCGCTCCAGGCGTATGTATTTTGGCTTAAAATTGTAACCGTATTTCAGATCGCTATTGCAGTCCACAAATAAGCCGTTGACGTACACTTCTCCGGCGTATGCTTCGTCCAAGATGATTTCTCCATACTTCGTTTCCGCTTTGCTGTAGTCGCAATCGTCCAAGTGGAGCCATACCTTGTATAAATCATTAAATTCTCCCTGCGTGACATTGCCTACTTCGATACATAGGCCGTGGTCATCTGTTTTTCGTTTGCTGACGTAAAAGCAGAGAATTTTTTCCAGCCATTTCTCTGAATTTTTGAATCGGGATTCCCAGACCTCATTTTTTTCATTGTTGTAAATCGTGAAGGTCTTCCCTAGCCTATTCAGAACCAATGCTGCGATCTTGTAGCCTTCTCCGAACTGTCCGACCGTGTCCTCGTTATTCGCCTTGCTGCTTCTTCCTAAAAGCAAGGTATTTATTTTAAGAACAGACTTCCGGTTCTTGAGTCGGAGCACTTTTTCCTTTTGGCTGTAGTCGATCTGGAATTCGTTATCTGGATCCAGCACCTCCTGATCAGTGCCGTTCTGTATCAACTCCCTGAGAGCATCATTAAAATTCCAATCTGATACATAGTTTGGTGTCAGCGTTAATTCGTAGCTGTTTATCGCTGTCTCATCTTTCATTTAGTTTTCCTCCTTCTCCTGAACGCTGCAGGTTTTCGATGCATCGGCAGACCGTGCATCTTGCGCCAGTTGTTTGTCAGGTGGCTTAGTGGCTCTGGTTTCACGCCTGCACTGAGCACTGATCTGATGGCGTCCGCTGCTTCATCTGCCTTGAATCCGGCCTTCACCATTCCTTCTGTTATCTGGTCGATTGCATCTCCCAGCGATGCGACCGGCATCTGCGCCAGTCGTGCTGCAGTCTCCGGATCTGTCTTCGGTCTTCCTTCCCAAGACTCGCGCATCTTTGATTCCTGGAATGCTTCAGGATCCAGGTTCCTCGCGAAGTTTTCGAGCTTTTCTGCTGTGTTATCCAGGTGCTCGCAGATCACATCGGTTATTGCCTTATCTGCGCCTCTGATGAAGCGCTTAATCTTTTCAAACAATTTCATGTCGTCCTCCTATTCAAAGTAGGCGCGCCAGTCATCGACGACTGTCTTTGCCATGTCTTCCTTCTTGGCCAGGGCCTTTCCGATCATCTCGTCCACGGTGCCTTCGGTCTCCAGATCGATGTACGTGCAGGTGTTCCTTTGGCCGATTCTGTGGATGCGGGAGAGGCTCTGTTCGTAGGTTGCGTAGTTGAAATTCTTCGAGTAGTAGACGCATGTGTCTGCTGCGGTCAGGGTAACTCCGACGCCGAGTGTGTCGATCTGGCCGACGATGACCACTGTGTCCGGATCCTCCTGGAACTGTTTGATGATTGGTCCGCGGTCTTCCTTCTTGATTGCTCCATAAATGGCCACCTGCTTCTTTCCTGTCTTCTGGAAGGTCTTATCTATCATCTTCATGATAGCGGTCACTTCAGGGATAAACCTTGCGAAGATTACCAGCTTCTTTCCTGCGCCTAGTACGTAGTCCTCGATGATATCCTGGAGCGCATCCAGCTTCGCTGTGTTGACGAGCTCCGGTTTGTCGCTGTCGTCTGTGACCAGGAATCCTCCGGCCAGCTGCTGCAGTCTCAGGAGCCTTGTCAGTACGGTCGTGGCCGTGATCTTGTCTCCGTTGGATAGTTCCGCATAGCTGCTTCGCTTGATCTGGTTGTATAGGTCTTTTTCCTTTTTGCCGAGCTGGACCTTCCTCTTGATGAACGTCTGCTCCGGCAGGTCGAGTGCTTCTTCCTTCGTGATTCTGAATGCGATCGAGTGCTCTTTTCGGATCAGACCGTCCAGGTCCTTGTACCCGACGATCTGCTTTCGGTTGAAGCCTCCCATGATCGCGTACCGATTTCTGAATTGATAGAAGTTCCGGCCGAAGATCGAAGCGTCCAGGAACCGGTACTGACTCCATATGTCGATTGCATCATTCTGTACCGGTGTTCCGGAGAGGATGAGCTTGTACCTTGCCTGGTCTCCTAACTTATGTATTGCTTTGCTCTGCTCTGCGTCGTGTGTCTTGATTCGCTGGCTCTCATCGCATATAATCAGATCAGCGTCGTATTCCTGGAGCTTCTCAAACAGTCCCTCTCTCCAGGTTGATTCGTAGTTGATCACGGCGACCTTGAGCGCTTTGAACGGGAACGCCTGCAGGTCCTCAATCATTCGGATCCTCTGTTGCTTCGTTCCCAGGAGCGCCTTGCAGGTCACTTTGAAGTCTGCGACCTCTGCGATCTCTTTTGGCCAGACCGACACGACGGACGTTGGTGCGATTACCAGGACTCTCTGGATCGTGCCTTTTTGGTATGCGGCTCCTGCGATAGCGATTGCCGTCCTGGTCTTGCCGCATCCCATTTCAAATAAAAGGCCGAAGCCTTTATTTGTGTTGGTTGCCATTATCATTCCTCCTTCATTGATTTGTTGCTGGCAGCAGTTCCTGGAACTCTACGCCATCCATCAGCTCTCTGTCTTTCAGGATGTCTTTTCCGCTTATGCTTCTGATTCCCTGGTATTCATAGTCCCGGTTCTGGCCGCGATTGCAGCGCTTGTTGTACTCCGGGTTCTGCAGTCTTTCAAATTTACCGCGTGTGGCCAGTGCTGTGCGGTTCAGCTTTTCTGCGATCAGAGTGAAGTCGTATCCTGCATCTACCATGTTGCACAAAGTTTCCACTTCTTCCTCTGTCCATTTTCGGGAGGGGCACCGCACCGGCTTCTTATTGATTCCAAGGCCCAGGATCCTGCACTTGATGGCTGCTTCCGAATGTCTCAGCTCTGCTGCCAGGTCGCTGTATGTATATGTCCCTTTGCTGAGCAGGTATCGGAGCTTATCGTCTTCCGTCTTCGTCCACGCTGCATTGTGCTGGCCGTGAAGCTGCAGCTTTTTATAATCCGCCTTGCGCTTCACATCCACCCAGTCCGGCTCTGCTCCGAGACCGTATTTCTCAAACCGGGAGAAGTCCAGGATGCTCTTGTTATCCTCGGCCCATTTCCAGAATACATCGATGTCGATCACCCTGAACCGGTTCTTCCTCACTACATACCATTTGACCGGCAGTCCGTGCCGGATCAGCTTGTCGCTGGTGTAGCCGAGCATGTTCTTTCCGTAGATCGCAAGCATGAGCTGGTTCAAGGATATCCTTGTATCTCCGGCCAGGTGTGCGCCGCATCCGAGCCGCTTCGCTCTGACGATGATTGCGTTCTCTGATCGGCCGAGCGCCTTGGAAAGTCCCTTGATGGAGACCGTGCCCCATTTATCCTGCAGGTAGGCTTCCTCTTTATCAGTCCACTTCTTCTTTTTCCGGGGTGCTTCAACGAGTTTTCTCATAGTCCAGGCACCTCGATTCTTTGAACGCACGTGCCATCATCTGAGCTGTTTCGCCTTCGTAATTGCCGCACATCCCTTCGTTATCAATATCCGCATAGACTCTCCTGAAGAAGTCATCAAATCTATTGTTTGCGTAGTCTTTTGCGAATTCCTTTGGAATCTCTAACTGTATGATCATCGTCTCCTGCCTCCCTTCGTGCTCATATGTGGGTAGTCGCGGTCTGCGTATGCTTCTCTGTCCCAGGAGAGCTTCTTTCCGCACCAGTGACAGTGCGTGTGGCCGACCTGTGTTCTCTTACCGCAAAGCGGGCAGGTATAAAGTCCTGCTGCACGTCTGACCGCCATTGCTGGCTGTTCGTACTTCTGGCTCATCTCTGATGCCTGAGCTGTTGCTTTGCTGTAGTCTGCGACGATGTCCGCTGCTTCTGTCAGCACATCCAGGTCGTCGTTCCATGACTCTCCACCATATTCGTTCCTAGCGATCTCTTTGATTTTGCTCTTGGTGATCTCCAGCTGTTCGATGATTTCATCGTATGTCATAGTTGCCTCCTATTCTGATTTCAGTACCTCTTTGGGATCCGCGAGGCCGAACGTCAGGAGTGCCATGTTGGCTGCTCTCACCTGGTGCTCGTACAGGCTGCCCTGCACTGGATAGCTGACCAGTGGCTTTGGCTCCTTCTCGACTCGCATCTTATCTACAGCTCGCTGCGTTTCATCCAGCTGCTGTCTGTAGCTTTCTATGGCCGGTGGCAGTCTCACGATCTTGGAGAGCTTGTCCAGCAGTTCCTTGCTGCAGTCTCCGATCATCATGCTCCTGCGCCGGTCGTACTTCATTGAGTTCCAGGACTTTATGATCGCCATCTGCATGTTGTCCACTTCGATCAGCATGATCTTTCCATCTTTCATTGCCATCTTCAATTTTATTTACCTTCTTTCCCTTCGCTATCTACAATCAGGTTATCAAGGTAACTGACTACTTTCTGGTAATCTTCTCTGACAGCATTTCCTTTAGTGTCTTCCCTGTTCCTGAATCATCAGTACTCTTCCAAACAGTGCGTTGACCCATTGCTTTCTCTCCTCTGTTACCATTGTCTGTTTCCCTCTCGTTCTATGTATGCTGCTCTTTCCTTCAAATACTCATCGTACTGATCTTCCTGATAGTAGTACTCTCCACCAATAGCCCTAACCATTCTTGGTTCCGCTTTTGGCGGCTCATAAGTGTCTGAAGCCAAGGCATAGAAAAAGGCCAGCCCCAGTGCGATCCCTATTCCTGTTGATGCCAGAATTTTTTTCACTTTCTTCTTGGCTACATTCACTCTCTGTCTATGCATTTTTCTTTTAGGTATCTCAGCTCTGATTCTGACCAGATTCTGCTGATGCATGATCACCTGTTCTCTGGTAATCATCTGTCTCTGCTCTCTATGCTGTTTTTGTTCGACTGGCAGTATTTCTCTCATTTACCAGCACTCCTTCCTCTTTCATTTTTTTGATAACGTTATATACGGGATGGCCTGCTGGGACCACCAGACCTTCTATACTCTTTCTCTTTGTACCATCACTCATTACGTGCGTTACCATCTTCCACTTCCTTCCGGTATTGCATTTATGCTCTCTAGGCTTTTTGGGCCCGGTAGTTTAAACAGGTTCTCCCATAAAAGAAAGAAGAACCTGTTGCCTCATGCTCCCTGAGTATTTTTAGGGGTAGCCGTATAGCTTATGCCTGCAGTGCCGGTTTTTCATGCCGACCGTTCGGGATTATTTCGCACCTACCAGTCCATGCTCCGAACGTTCTCTCACCTGGTATTCTCATCTGCCTCCAAGCCGAGCTTGTTTTACTAGGGTTTGCGCTTTCCACCCCTATGACGACGGTTCTCCGCAGGCATCGGATTCCCCGCCGAGTGGACTTATCTGCGTCGGCTCCACCAGACCTGGGTTTTTAATGAGGTCCCGCATCCCTCGTAGCTCTCTATTTAGTTGTTAGGCCATTACTGCTTTTGTATCGTCAATGGCTTTCTGTGCTTCCATGCCGGCTATAAATGAATTGGTCATCATAACGACGAGGGTTCTTTTGTCTTCCGGAATGCTGGCGAGTGTCTTTGCCACTTTTTCGGCATCGCTGAGCTGTTCTGCTGTGTATCTTCTTTCCTTTGTCATACCGTTTCCTCCTTTCGTTTGGTGCGTTGTTTTGTTGTCTCTGCCGTTATTATATATTGCCATCAGCGTGTTTGTCAATGTATTTTTATTGCCTTTGCGATATTTTATTGACAACGCCGTGTTGATGCTTTATAATTCAAAACATAGGAGGTGAGAAAATTGAATATAGGAGATCGCTTGAAACGATTAAGAAAAGAGCTCGATCTTACGCAAGAGGCTTTTGCTTCCAGAATTGGTTCTGTTCAGAATACAATCACTGGATATGAAAGCGGGAGGCGCAATCCTTCAGCTCCAGTCATTTCTCTTATTTGTAGAGAATTTGATGTGAATGAAGAGTGGCTCCGAAGCGGAACCGGTGAAATGTTCGCCCCTGAATCCAACGATGAGCTGGAAGCCCTGGCGAAAAAATACAATCTGTCTAATGCAGATCAGGTTCTTATAGAAAAATACGTGAACCTGAAATCAGGCTCACGTGAGACAATCATCAACTTTATGATTGATGTGGTTGCTGCCCTTGATGGTGCAGCTGATCAGAACGACAAGGCATTCCCTGTTGGAGATATCTACGCAGGGATTCCTGACACACCAGAGGAGCTGGAGCGAAAGTTCCCGCCGCTGGAAAATCGGGAAGAAAAAGAAGGCGGGCTTGGGTAGTATGTACCCAGTCCTCCTGGTCCTTATCGTAGCAATATGATCTGTGTTTTATTAGAAAAATCTAAATTATAATAAATGGTGCACGTGCACCGGTAGTAGATCGCGTAGATGTCTTTTCGTTTTAGAAAAATGTACTTTCTGCTCATCCGAACTCCCCCTTTAAAATAAAAGGACGGTAGGGCTGGGCACACGGATTTTATTATAATTTTTATTGTTCTAATAATATACAAGTAAATACTGGGAAGAGAGGAAGAAAATGGGATTATTCAAACGACTGTTTTCTAAGCCTACGGTTCAGATTGAAGTCGGAATCACGCATGAGCTGATCAAATCGCCACGAATGGATAGTAATGATCTTTACAGAAAAACCTGCCCTAAAATGCAGATATATAAAATCCGTGGCCGCAGCTTTGAAACAAAGAGGCTGTGCACTATTCGACGAGTTGCCTTGGATTCTGCTGATCGTGATGAAATCATTTCTTTCAGCGGATTGTATGATGTGCAAACTTTTGAAGCGATTGAGAGGGAGCTACCTACAGAAGCTCAGATAAATTATGCTATGGACCTGGGGATTACTCTTTCAGATGAATATAGCAAGGATGATCTCTCTTGTCTTATTTCAAGAATGACCGGCGAGACCAATCGGGACGATATGATCCCGGTAGAACTCAACCTCGCCAAGCTGGCAGCGGATCACAACGTATACTTGTCTGAGTTCTCTGGTGAAAAAAGAGCTTTGAATTGTTTGTGGCCGCAACTTTCGGGAGATGAGAAAATTTTATTTTTCATCTTTTGCGTTCATCAGAACATCCTGAATGGTTGTAGCTATAATTTGCGGCACACTCCTTATCTTGATTTGTATGAACGCTTTGTAAGAGATTATCGAGACGACCAGCAGTTGCTTCGCTCATTATCGAACTATGTTGGATCCGATTTAAGTCTTCATAAAGAGCCGAACAGGCAAAGAAATGCTTATAAAATAGCAAACGAATATTTAACTAAATAAAAAATTCGCCCGGTGCTACCAACACCAGACGAACCTCTGCTTCCCTTGTGGGATGCGATTGCTTATTAACCTTCGCAATATTAAGTATATCGCATTTTCCATGAGTCCACAAGGGCTTATTTTTTATACTCTTTTTTAGGAGGAATGCGTTTTGAAAACCAAAAATAGCAACTCGATCTATCCGGCAGACGAATTGGTCGACATCTATATCCGTGTATCAACAACAGAACAGGCTCTGGAAGGCTATTCTGTAGCTGAACAGGAGAACCGCCTCCGCCGATACTGCGAAGCCATGGGCTTCCAGATCCATAAGATCCATATCGATGCTGGCTTTTCGGGAGCCTCTCTGAATCGCCCGGCAATCAAGGAAGTAATCAAGGATATCCAAGGGCACTGCGTATCAAAAGTGCTTGTCTGGAAGCTGGACCGACTGTCCAGATCGCAGAAGGATATGCTGATTATGCTGGAGGATATCTTTCTGGCTAACGACTGTGATTTCATATCGATGATGGAATCCTTTGATACTTCTACCGCTTTTGGACGTGCGATCGTCGGCATCCTCGCTGCGTTCGCACAGTTGGAGCGTGAAAATATCAAGGAACGTACAACCATGGGGCGTCATGCTCGCCTTGCAAAAGGCCACTACAATGGTTCCAGACCTCCTCTCGGTTATCGCTTCCTGGAAAGCAGCAACGATCTGAAGGTAGAGCCTTACGAGGCTTCCATTGTGCGTGAGATCTTCTCTCTGTTCCTTGGTGGCACGTCAATCAATGCGATTGCTACACTGATGCAAAAGAAATACTCGACCGTCCGCACTTGGAATAATACGATGATTCGCCGGACTCTGAAGAATCCAGTTTACATCGGAAAGGTCCGCGATGTTGATGTCGTCCGCGATGGTATTCACGAAGCGATTATTTCAGAAACGGAGTTCTATATGGCGAATGCAACCCTGCAACATAATCAGGAGATCAAAAAGCAATCCTGCAGATCACGCAGCCTGCTCACTGGTCTTCTCTACTGCGGAGATTGCGGTGCACGAATGCAGCCACGTCAGATTGCAAGAGGGTATCCTCTTCGCCGGTATGTCTGCTATTCCGTAAGCCGAACCAGCAAGGCTATGATTCGTTCCGATCACTGTACCAATCGCCTGCATCCATACACGCAGGAGGAACTGGATAATATCATCAGTGGAGAAATCCGGAATCTGGCAGCAGATGAAGATTACCTGAGAGAAATTATCCGGGAAGATGCCGGACCGGTTCTTGATGAATCGGAACTCTTGCAAGATCGACTGACCGAGATTGATAAACAAACAGACAAGCTCTTGAATCTCTATCAGGTTGGTGTCGTGGATCTCTCGCAGATCGAACAGCGGCTGGCTGATCTGAAGCAAGAACGGGAAGCTCTGAAGGAAAACCTGGAGAAATCTGTACCGGTTGTTCATATGGATATACAAGAAATCCAGAGCCATGCAAATGCGTTTCAGAAGGCTCTGGATTGCGGAGATACAGAAAGGATCAACAGCGTTATTCGCCTGCTGATCGATAAGATCGTTGTTCTCAACGAAGATATTGAGATTCACTGGACCTTCTGTTAGGCCTCCAGCTCAAGCAACGCGATTACTTCACAATGAACCGTTTGGCAGAACTGATCGACTGCCACGCACTTTTTCATCCGGTAGCCTGCTGCCTGAAAAGTGATAAGATCTCTTGCCAGACTGGTCGGTTTGCAAGAAATGTATACTATTTTTTTACACCTATATAAATCAATGATCTTCGGCAGTGCTTTCGGGTGTACGCCGTCTCTTGGCGGATCCAGAATGATCAGATCCGGTTTTTCTGTAATATAATCGAGTGCCTTCAGCACATCATCCGCAAGAAAAGTGCAGTTTGTGATGCCGTTCATCGCTGCATTCTCTTTTGCCGCTTCCACTGCCTCCGGTATGATCTCCACGCCGATCACCTGTTTTGCAACAGCCGCTGCGATCTGAGCGATCGTTCCGGTTCCGCTGTAGAGATCAAAGACCACTTTGTCTTTGGTATCTCCGATGTACTCTCTGACCGTCTGATACAAAATCTCAGCTCCTCTGGAGTTTGGCTGGAAGAAGGAAAATGGTGTGATCTTAAAACGCAGTTCCAGAAGCTCCTCATAAAAATAGTCCTGACCATACAGAAGTCTTGTCTCATCGCTTTTTACGACATCTGACAGAGAGTCGTTAATGATATGCAGGATACCGACAATGCTTCCCTCCAGATCCAGTGCCAGAAGTGCTTCTTTTAATGGATCAAGGTCGTATTCTTCCTGGCTTGTGGTGACAAGGTTGACAAGTATTTCACCGGTCCTGCTGCCGCGTCTTAAAAGCAGATGACGCAGATAACCTGTGTGCTGCATTTTGTGATAATAAGAAACCCCGCGTTCACGGAAATAGTGAAGCACGCAGCTAAGGATTTTGTCCATGTCTTCGTGTACCAGCTTGCAGTCTTCTGCATTTAACACATCATATGTGCTGCCTTTTTTATGAAGTCCAAGTGACAATGGCCCGTCTTTGTATTCATCCCCAAAAGAAAATTCCATTTTGTTGCGATATGCAAACTCGATCGGGCTTCCTTTGATCGGCTCAAAAGTATATTCATAATCCACCGCATCATCAAACAGTTTTTTGATCTGCTCTTCTTTCATTTTCAGCTGCTCTTCGTAGAGCATCGTCTGATACATACAGCCGCCGCATGACGGAAAAATACTACAGAGCGGATCTCTCTTTTCCAGCTCTGACTTTTCCAGCACTTCCAGAAGTCTGCCTTCCACACGACCGCCGCGTTTTTTGTTGATCATAAATCTTACTTTCTGCCCCGGAATCCCATTTTTTACGGTGACCGTGGTATCTTTGATCTTCACACGTCCCTTATTCTGAAAATCAATCTTTTCAATCACGCCTTCGTAAATTTCACCTTTTTTCATCTTCGCTCCTTATGTTATCTGTTTTTGTCTGATTCATCGCCGGCTGATACTTTTCTGTTCTTGATTCACCAGCATTTCTGTGAAACATCTGTTTTATCTTTAACAGAAAACATGGAGGTACATTTTCTGCACCTCCATGCGATACACCTGTGTCATGTTTTACGGCCTTTGCAACAAGTGCTTCGACCGGTATGGAACCGTTATGATTATTCTTCCGTTTCTTTGTCTTCCTCGTCTTCATCATCGAAATAGTTGTCGAAATCATCATCCAGATCGTCATCAAAATCATCCAGATAATCCGGTGTAAAGTAACGGTAAACTGCATAAGCAATACCTGCAACGGCTGCTACAGCACCAAGAACTGCCAGAACCAGAAGTACGGTATTTTTCTGTTTTTCTTCTTCTTTTTTCTGTAATGCAGTGATCAGATCTTTTAATTCATCCAGTTTGTTCATATGCACACGTCCTTTCCTGTCTGCCTTCTGACAGACACCTTTCTTTCTCCGATAAGTATATCACTTTTTCGGTGAAAATACTATAAAAATCTGAATAATTCTTCTTTTTTATAATTTCTTTAATTTTGCAAAAGCAGCAAACATTTTTTTGACGCCGCATTTTTCAAAATTCACCGTCACTTCATAGTCTCTGCCGCCGTCTTCAATCTTCTCTACGATGCCAACGCCGAATTTGATATGACGAACGGTATCTCCAACGGCATAGTCCAGACTGCCTGCTTTTGCCGGCATTCCTTTTTTCAGATCAAACACACTGTCATAAGCCTTTGTCTGAAAAATGCTCTTTGCCTGCATGAAAGAGGTCTGAACACGCGGCTTCGGCTCCTGCTCCTTTGGCTCTTCCCGTTTCTCTTTTTTCAACAGCTCTTCCGGAAGTTCGTTTAGAAACCTGGACGGACGGTTGTAATGTGTTTCTCCGTGCGTCATACGCTTTTTCGCATGTGTCAGAGTAAGATCCTGCATCGCTCTTGTGATGCCGACATAGCAAAGTCTCCGCTCCTCTTCCAGAGCATCCGGATCCTCCGAATCCACCGACATATAACTTGGAAAAAGCCCATCTTCCATACCGGTCAGATAAACCTGCGGAAATTCCAGTCCTTTGGCACTGTGCAGCGTCATCAGAATCACTCTTCCGGCATCGTCATCCATACTGTCGATATCGGCAACTAGTGCCACTTCCGAAAGAAAACCTTCCAGTGATGGCTCTTGTGCATCTTCTTCATAGGAAGCTGCTTTGTTGATCAGTTCATCGATATTTTCAATACGTGCCCTTGCTTCTTCTGTGCCTTCTGCTTCCAGTTCTTTTACATAACCGGTCCGGTCGATCACTTCCTGCAAAAGCTCCTGTACACTGAAATAATCTTCCTGTGTCCGCAGCGTGCGGATCAACGTCACAAAACTCTCAATTTTGGCAGCTGCCCTTCCGCCGCCCGGAATCTTTGAAATTTCAGAAAGTGCCTCATAAAAGCTGACATTCTGTTCCGTTGCATATTCCTGCACACGGTTGATCGTCGTCGCACCGATCCCACGCTTTGGTACATTTAAGATACGTCTTACGGCGATATCATCCCTTGCATTATCAATGGTTTTTAAATATGCCAGCAGATCTTTGATCTCTTTTCTGGCATAGAAGTTTACACCTCCAATGATCTTATACGGTATATTCGCCATCAGAAACTTTTCTTCAAATATACGTGACTGAGCATTGGTACGATAAAGAACCGCAAAATCTCCGTACTGGGCATCCTGATTTCGTACTTTTGCAGCAATTTCTCCGACAATGATCTCTGCCTCATCATACGCAGACATAAAACTGCGTACCCGGACTTTATCGCCTTCCCCGTTTGCCGTCCACAGTTTCTTTTCTTTTCGTCCTTTATTGTGGGCGATCACTGTATTTGCCGCATTTAAAATGTTCTGCGTCGAACGGTAATTCTGCTCCAGCTTGATCACTGTCGCATCCGGAAATGTTTTTTCAAATCCGAGAATATTCTGGATATTTGCTCCGCGGAATTTATAGATCGACTGATCATCATCACCAACCACACAGAGATTACGGTATTTTGCTGCCAGAAGGCTGACCAGCTTAAACTGTGCCGTATTGGTATCCTGATACTCATCCACCATAATATAACGGAAACGCTCCTGATATTCATTCAGAATATCGGAATTTGCCTGGAACAGTTCCACAGTCTTCATGATCAGATCATCAAAATCCAGAGCATTGCTGCTTTTTAACTGTCTCTGATATTCTGCATAAACCCTTGCGACCGTCTCCTGACGGAAATTTCCCTGTGCCCGAAGTGCAAACTCCTGCGGACTTACCAGTTCATCTTTCGCTGCCGAGATCGCGGACATCAGTGCCCGTTCTTTATAAAGCTTGGTATCCACCTGAAGCTGTTTGCAGACACTTTTCATCAGGCTTTTCTGATCTTCGGTGTCATAGATCGCAAAATTGGTGTCAAATCCGATCCATCCAATGTCCCGTCGCAAAATCCGGACGCATGCTGAATGAAAGGTAGAAACCCAAACCTTTCCAGCGGCATCTCCGACTAACTTATCCACACGCTCACGCATCTCACCGGCTGCCTTATTGGTAAACGTGATCGCCAGAATATTCCATGGCTTTACCTTCTTTTCTTCCATAAGATAGGCAATGCGATGTGTCAGCACGCGTGTCTTTCCCGAACCAGCTCCCGCCAGTACAAGAAGCGGTCCTTCCGTATGAAAGACCGCTTCTTTTTGTTTATCGTTCAGTGTGTCATATACACTCATAATTTCCTCCACCTAAATTAACTGATTTCGTACTTTGCTCCGCTCTGTTTCCGGATTCATACCATAGCAGAGTTTATCTGTAACAACGTACAGTGCCAGAGCACAGACTCCATCAAACATCGAATGTTGTTTCAAAAATACAGTAGCTAAAATAATCAGAACCGTCAGAATACCAGTGCCCCATGCCCAGCCTTTTTGTTTCCGGGCAAGCTTGCTTCTTTTGATTGCCATAAAGGCAGCAAGTGAATTGTATACATGAATACTTGGCAGTACATTGGTCGGTGTATCGTTCTTATAAACAAACTGCACCAGCCTGATGAAAACATTGTCCCTTTCAAACGTCACCGGACGCAGGTTCAGGCCATTTGGATAAATGGCAGATACAACCAGAAAAAGTGTCATACCAAGAGCCAGTGTCTCGGCAAGTGCATTAAAATTCTCATCCTCGTGCAACAGAAAATAAATCACCGTCGCTGCAATATAAACAAACCATAATAAATATGGTATGATAAAAATCTCCTGAAACGGAATCTTATAATCCAAAGCACAGGCAGTAATATGTATGCCGGAAACATGCCTGTTCTCCAGGCATGAAAAACCTGACAGATAAAAAATACAAAAGCCTAAAATCACCGCCACTCTGCAAAGCAGTGTTTTCTTCCTGGCTATGATCTCTTTTATAATGATTACCTCCCTTTTCACATTTCAAATTCTTTCTTACAAGTATTCTAAAACGGGTGTTTTCTCATAACAGATATAGTGCCAGTATGAATGCAAAATGTCAACCCAATTATTTTATTTTAAGAAAAATTAAATAATTCATCAGATTATCTTTTGATATTTTTTATCAAAGCCCTTGTCATCTGGTTTTAAAAACTATATAATGTAATACGATGATGCCAGGGTCATTATCTTGTACTACTTTTATGCAAAAACATGAAAAAGAAGCCCGCAGGGCGGATTTTGGAGGATACTGCAATGACAATCAACACAGACCAGCTTCTGGAGAGTATTCTCGACAGTCTTGACCGTATTGATTACGTGAAGTCCGAGGATATTCCCGATATACAGTTATATATGGATCAGGTAACCACCTTCATGGATTCTCATCTGGCTTCCACCAGACGTTATCCAAGCGATAAGATCTTAACAAAGACCATGATCAACAACTATGCAAAAAATCATCTGCTTCCACCGCCGGAAAAGAAAAAGTATTCCAGAGAACATATGCTTCTGATGCTCTTTATTTATTATTTCAAATCTTTCCTTTCTATTACTGATATTCAGACTTTAATGGAACCTCTGACCGGAAAATATTTTCAGAAGGAAGACGGTTACAATCTGGAATCTATTTACAACGAAGTCATGGAACTGGAAAAATCGCAGGTGGATGTTCTGAAAGACACGGTACGTCGCCTGTACAGTACTTCTCAGAACAGTTTTTCCGATGCATCCGAAGAAGAGCAGGATTTCTTACGGCAGTTCTCTTTTATCTGCATGCTGAGTTTCGATGTCTACCTGAAAAAGCAAATGATCGAACGTCTGATCGACCAACTACCTGCACCGGATTTTCTGAAGAAAAAATAAGAGCCGTACGGTTCGTGTCTTCTGACACGGACCATACAGCTCTTTTTGTCTCTTATTTGCCCATTCGGTCAAACACCATTTCGTAACCATCATTTCCATAATTCAGAGAACGGTTCACACGGCTGATCGTTGCGGTGGAAGCTCCTGTCTTCTCTGCGATTTCCAGATAAGTACGTTTCTCACGAAGCATCTTTGCCACTTCAAATCTCTGTGACAGAGAAAGAAGCTCATTTACGGTACATACATCCTCAAAAAATGCATAACATTCTTCCTTATCCTGCAGACTCAAAATAGCCTCAAACAGACTGTCCACTGCCTCTGTTCTGATTTTCTTACTCATGACGTAACCCCTTTACTTTTTGCTCTTTTTGTGTTTTCTGACGTAAGCCACACCTGAAATATCACTTTTTCCATTTTAGCACATTAAACTTATAGTGTAAAGAGTTACCGCCTCTCCTGTACACGATTTCAGCTGATTTTATCCTTTTTTAATACTTTTACTCCTCCCAGAGCTTCTGCGGATACAGACCCTGATCCTTTAAAGACTGGATTGCCGCTACGACAAACGGTTTGTCTTCTTTATAGGTAACGCCATACCATTTGTCCAGTGATTTACGAACTTCTACCGTTGCTTTTCCTTCTGAAAGCAGGTTACTGACTACCTCCGGCAGGAAATATTCGCATTTCATCGGATTCACCGACAGATTTTTTTTCAGGAATACCGGAAAACGTTCTTTCAGTTCTTTCAGAATACTTGCAGAAAATCCCCACATATTCATGGAAACTAGAGAACCTTCCGGAATCACAGTCCAGGTCTGTCCATCGTCTTCTGTGTATTCCGTCTGATCACCACGTTTTTCAATATGCGTACGCTCATGGATCGCAACCAGATGATTCTGCTCATCTGTTGTGCAGACTCCTCTCGCCACATGACCGTTTTCTGTCAGAGTATTCTCGACTTTATATGCCACCATGGTATAACGATATTTATCATCATCCTGATGTGTGGACAGGAAATCATAAATCTCCTGAAATGCATGAACACCATAATAATCATCTGCATTGATCACCGCAAACGGACCGCTGATCGCATCGATACAACTGAGGATCGCATGGCCGGTACCAAACGGTTTCACTCTTCCTTCCGGCACTTCAAATCCTTCCGGAAGATTGGAAAGTTCCTGGTATACATAGGAGACCTTCATGATTTTACTCATGCGGTTTCCGATACTCTCTCTGAAGTCTGCCTCATTTTCTTTTTTTATGATAAATACAACTTCCTCAAATCCTGCTCTTTTTGCATCATAAATCGAAAAATCCATAATGATGTGTCCCTGTGCATCGACCGGATCGATCTGCTTTAAACCACCATATCGACTTCCCATTCCTGCTGCCATAATTACCAGAATCGGTTTTTTCATTGTATGTTCCTCCTTGCCTCTTGTCGTTTTATTTTCTGATAAAATTTCAAACCCATGCTCCGGATGCCGAACCTGGAAAGCATTGATTGCGACACCTCTTTTCGTATTGTAACACAGGAGCTGAAAATCTTCAATCCGAATGCAAATGCACCTTTCTTTTTCTTTCTCATATATTACAGTTAGAAAAAGAAAGGAGTTTTTATGAAAAAGAAATCATTTCTCTTATCTTTCCTGATCCTTTTTGCACTGCTCGCACTTGTCGGCTGCAAAAAACATCCTTCCGGTGAAACGCTTTCCAAAGTAACCCTGAACGAAGTAGCACATTCCATTTTTTATGCCCCTCAATATGTTGCCATACAGGAAGGCTATTTTGCCGAAGAAGGAATAGATCTGAATCTTGTCACCGGGTTTGGTGCAGATAAAACCATGACAGCCGTACTTTCTGGCGAGGCAGACATCGGCTTTATGGGAGCTGAGGCAACGATCTATGCCTATGCCGAAGGAGCCAAAGACTCCGTTGTCAACTTTGCTCAGCTGACTCAGCGTGCCGGCAACTTTCTGGTGGCCAGAGAAGAGGATCCTGATTTTTCCTGGCAGGACTTAAAAGGCAAAAAAGTACTTGGCGGTCGAAAAGGCGGCATGCCAGAAATGGTTTTTGAGTATATTCTGAAAAAGAATAACCTTGATCCGGCAACAGATCTTTCCATTGACCAGAGTATCGATTTTGGTTCTACTGCTGCCGCTTTCTCCGGCGGACAGGGTGATTACACCGTCGAGTTCGAACCGTCCGCCACGGCTCTGGAACAGGAAGGCAGCGGCTATGTTGTTGCTTCACTCGGCGTTGACTCCGGCTATGTTCCTTACACAGCTTACTGTGCAAAATCCAGTTATCTGAAAGAATCACCTCAGATCATCCAGGGATTCACCAATGCTCTGCAAAAAGGTATGGATTATGTGCATGCCCACACGCCTGCTGAAATCGCACAGGTGATCAAACCGCAGTTTGATGATACCGACATGGAGACACTGACCGCCATCGTCAAACGTTATCAGGAACAGGATACCTGGAAAGATTCTCTGATTTTTGAAAAAGACAGTTTCCTACTGCTTTCTGACATTCTGGAAAGTGCCGGTGAGCTGAGTGAAAAAGTCCCTTATGAACAGCTCGTGACCACAGACTTTGCAAAAAAAGCCGCAAGCCACTGATTTTGACTGGATAGACTTGCACTTACGTGTTATAATTGTGCCAATGTGATGTCTGTTTTTTCAAGTCGAGTGCACGTAAGACCTGGCACGCAATTCTGGTCAGCTCTGCTGACATTTACCTGACAGAATCTCCGTGTATCCTGGCGTACATCCAACTGAAACTGCAGACGTCAGAATTGATTTTGTACAGTACAAAGGAGTTTATATGACAACAGCAAATACAAAAACACAGGCAGAATCTTTTACCGGAAATTTATTTCTGATCGGTTTTATGGGAAGCGGAAAGTCCACGATCGCAGCTGAACTTTCCAGGATGCTTCACCGGCCAGTTCTTGAGATGGATGAGGAAATTGAAAAACGGGAAGGTATGTCCATCCCTGCTATCTTTTCTGAACACGGAGAAGCTTATTTCCGTCAGCTTGAGACAGATCTTCTGAAAGAAACTTCCGCTCTTGGCGGTTTTCTCGTTTCCTGCGGCGGCGGTGCCGCCATGCGGGAAGAAAATGTTCGTGAAATGAAAAAAAGCGGCATCATCGTCCTGCTCACTGCTCTTCCGGAAACCATCCTTGAAAGAGTGGCAGACGATGAAAACCGCCCGCTTTTAAAAGGCCGCAAAAACACAGCAGACATCGAAGCCCTGATTGAAAAACGCAGACCTGCTTATGAAGCAGCCGCTAATTACCAGGTGGCAACGGATCAGAAAACATCCGCAGAGATTGCAGAAGAGATTCTGGAAATTCTGGAAAAAGAAGGTATGATTTCCTGATATTTCTGCTTTTTTCGTAAATTGTTTACATTGTGTTGAAGATTTTCTGTCCAAAAAGCGATATACTGTTTACGAAGAGGAGATCAATTTATGGATACACAAGACAGAGAAAAATACCGTCAGCTGCGACAACAGCAGAGAGAACGGCAGCTTCACATCATACGCCTCAGTATTCTTCTTGGCGTTGGTGTAATCCTGATGTTTACCGGGCTTGGCCTTCTGACTTACGTTCATCAGCAGAAACAGACTGCCACTTCCGGTAACGTATCGGAACGTTTCTCTGAGGCAGCATCTTCTGCTGCTCTGGAAACGGCCAGCCGAAACGATCTGGACACGGAAACCGCAGCAGCAACCGAAAAAGCACAGAAAAAGAAAAAAAAGCAGTCCCAGACAACGGATGTATCTGAGACAACCCCTGTTTCTGCGGATGATTATCTTGGTCTGCTGCAGCAGCAATCTGCAGATCTGCCCAAATTAAAAAAGATCTTAAAAGATCCTTCCCGTTATCCGAAATCGCTGCTGAAAGCACTTTCCAAAAACAGCGAAATGCTGGATTTTGTGCTGCATTATCCGAAAAAACATAAAAATGCCGCTGCCAAAAGCATCGGAGATGACTTTGTAACCGGTGAGATCCCTGCCCTGATCCAGTGGGATGAACGCTGGGGCTATGCCCCTTACGGTTCGGAAACGATCATTGCAGTCAGCGGATGCGGTCCGACCGCCCTTTCCATGGTGATCAGCGGTCTTTTGCAGGATGCTTCCATTACGCCTGCCGTCGTTGCAGATTATGCAAGTTCCAATGGCTATCTGGATGAAAATCTGGACACTAAATGGGAATTGATGACCAATGGTGTAGAGCATTTTGGGATCAGCGGAAGCATTCTCGGGCTGGATGAAAATGCCATGATCAATGTACTTTCGGTCGGCTGTCCGATCATCTGCAGCATGGGACCTGGTATTTTTACCACGACCGGACATTTCATTGTGCTGACCGGTTATCAGGACGGTGCTTTTACGGTACACGATCCTGCCAGCAAAGTACGCACTTCCCAGACGTACACTTTCCAGGAGATTTCCGGTCAGATTAAAAATATGTGGTATTTTGCTAAAAATTAACCGCAGCTTCATTCAGCCAGGCAACCGCCTGGCTGATTCCTTCTTCTGAAAATGGAAAAACTGCGGCCGTTTTTTTCTCCTCCGGCACATACATGCTGGCATAAGGTCCTTCCCAGTACCACGCTTTCAGAACCGTTTCTTCGTTTTCTTCTGCTTTTCCGAGCAGATATCTCATTTTTCCATCACTTCCCGTAAACACGGTTTTCTTAAAATACGGAATGGACACACATCCTGTCAGATCAATCACTTAAAATCCCTCTTTTCCTGATCATCGATATCCTATCGGTGTACCGCAGCACATACCTCCGTTGCAGCAGCAGTTGCAGAACAGATTGAGCAGACACATCTTCATGCACCAGTCCTGACCGGAGAAATCCGGTCTTCCATACACGGTACTCTGTTTCTGATACCAGCCGGTACCGCCCTCCAGACGCTGTTTCAGGCTCTGATACTGGAAATTCTTCGGTTCCAGGCGTACTGCTTCACGGATATCTTCCTGTGCTTTTACATTATTTCCGACTCCGGAATTTGCAAGTGCACTTAAGTAATACCATCTGGCATTGCGGCTTGAGATCCCGCTAAGAACATTGAGTGCCTCCTGATAATACCCGTTATTGATATAGTTTGCTGCTGCCTGCATGTGCGTATCTTCCTGGGTTTCCTGCCTCTGCTGCGTGTTGAAGCCACCATACTGCCAGAATCCGCCAAACGGATCTCCGTTATAGCCTCCCTGACCGTTTCCGTCTGCACTGCCGCCATAACTTCTCTCCTGCATGATCTGCTGGTAAGCCTGCTGTACTTCCTTGAACTTTTCTTCCGCCTCTTTTGGATCATCCAGATTGGCATCCGGATGATACTTTCGACTGAGGCTGCGATATGCTTTCTTTATTTCGTCATCGGTTGCATTCCTTGAAACACCTAAAATCTGATATGGATCATTCATCTGCTTTTTCTCCTGCTTTCTGTCTGCGTTTTTCTTTGATCATTTCGTATCGGCACCAGACACCGGAATATAAGATATTTCGCAGTATCTCTGCATTTTTCAAAATCGGAAGCTGTTCAAAGGCTCTGGACGCCTCTGCAATCATCATGGTCAGCAAATGCCCTGCAAATTCTTCAAAATCCGCTTTTTTGCTGTAAATCGCCAGAGGATTATAATTCTGCTTCTTTTTATCTTCTTCAACATCTTCATAAGCATCCAGAAGATAAATAAACTTGCCCATATAAAAGCCCATTTTTCGCAGCAGCGGCTCCCACGCATCTTTTTGATAAGCAAAAAGTTCTGCCATGATCTCACCAAAAAGCCCCGACATCGTATCGATATCCTGGACATTTTCCTTTTCTTTCTGCGAAAGACTTTCCAGACAGGCTTTGATCTTTTCTGCCTTTTCCGGATATGGATTCTTCTTTGTGCTTTTTACTTTCAGTACGCTTCCGTAAAGATGCCTGCCCGCCTTTTTCTCATCCTGCCAGTCATCTTCACACTTGTACATGGTAAGCAAAACATTCATATCGGCTGCGTATTCTGTAAAAATATTCTCGATCGCCATATGTCTGGACAGTGGATGTGCCACACACCTTTCCCGGCTGCATGTTTCCTCCGGCTCATAAAGCCCACAGAGCAGCATGGCAAGAAAGGTCATGTCATAACTTAAACTGATCTGACCTGCCATGCCATAACATTTCTTTAACGACCGGCACAACCCGCAGTAATATGCATGGTAAAGATCAAATTCTTTGAATTTCATCTCCGGCTTATTGACAATGATATATCCAAACAGTGACTTCACCTACTCTCCTGTTTCTTCTGAATCTGTTATCTTTTCTTCACTGACTGCATCTTCCGTATGATCATCTGTAGTTTGTGTCATATCCTCTGTATCTTCTGTACTATCATCGGCAGTTTCTGCCATATTCTCTGCATTTTCTGTGATATCATCTGCGTTTTCATTTTCCGCAAGTTCTCTTGCAGCCAGCTCTTTAGCCCGCAGTTCTCTCTCTTCCTGACGTTTCTTTCTTTTCTTTCTCCGGATGATACGGATGCGGATATAGAAGATCAGAAATGCTGCAAATGCTGCTCCCAGAAGGGCACATACCCAGAGATATTTCCATATGTATACAACCTGTATGGTGTGTGCACCGCTGATATCTGCAAAAGTATACGAATCCGTAAACTGCTTTTTATCCACTTTTACACCATCCACTTTGACTTCATAAAGCACATAATCTTTCTTTCCTTCAAACTGGATCGTATGGCTGCTGCCGCGGTACGCTTTGCGTATGCTGTCTGATATGGTTCCGTTTTTGACACTGGTACTGATCGCCCAGGACGGAATCTCCGTGTATTTCACACGAATATCATGTTTGCCCTGAATATTGGTAAACGTATAACTGTCTTTCGCATTTTCAATATTGATGCTTGTTCCGTCAATCCAGATGCTGCTCAGTTCATAGTGTTTCTTTGGTTTATAAGATACCGTCCAGTCTTCATCCCGGTAAACACTCGCTGTCTCATCAATCTTACCGTCAATCACCTTTGTTTTTATCTTATACTGTGGAATTTCTGTAAAAATCGCCTGCACCGAATGATTACCGGACACCGCATGAAACGTGTATTCTGTCTGTTTCGGATCACTTTCTACCTGTTCTCCGTCTACAATCAGCTGTGACAGCTCATAATGTTCATTCGGCTGAAAATTTACCTGATAGTCGGTTCCGCCCTCCACCGTCTCCTCACTGGCACTGATCGTTCCGTTTTTTGCCGATGCAGTGATGTCATAAGCTGCACGCAGCGTTGCCACATAAAGGCGGACTCTTCTTGGATTGCTAATCCCCACACCAAGCATAATTTTGCCCGGCTCGATCTCACAGAGGGATTCGATTTCCTTTTTCTCATCATCGCCCGGAAGATCCGCATAAAACGTATTCAGATATTCTCCCTGGGAAAGGGAATAGATAACAAAATAATTATCTACTTTACTCTCTCCGTCATAACACGGCGAGATAATATAATCCCCTGTCACACAGAAATCCTGATACGTTGATCCTGCCGGTTTGGTTCTCGGAGCGATGATTTTCAGAATCTCAAAATCCGAGTTCATCAGACGGAACTTACTTCCGTTTCCGCCTGATACCACGTACTGATCGGTACTTTCCAGATACTCGATCCCGCCGAAATTCTGCCCGCTGGAGGACTGAAAGGTCCGTTTCCAGTGCAGTGTATCCGCATCTACCACATAAATATTGCCTTCATTTTCCTTATCCAGACATGGTCCCGGCATCACATAGATCTCATTGGTCTTACTATTGTAAGTCATGCCGTTTCCATGCTCATAATCTCGTTCCGTTACTTCAAACGCATAACTGTAATCGTCTTTGTTAAACGCGATCAGCGTATCCGGGATTGCTTCCGCTGCTGCCCCGTTGATCAGACATACAATATACTTGTCCGTAACACAAATAGACTGGGGCCATCCTCTTGCTGAAGAAGTCTCCAGCTCACCGATTGCCTCCCAGTCTGCATAGATCAGATCTGATGCATCATAAATATCTGCATGAACTCTCAGCGGATGACATACCCCCCATATCACTCCGACTATCATGCAGTACCATATACAGAATCGCAACATTCTGCACAGGTTCCCCTTATTTTTTTTCATTTCTCGGTAACACCGCCTTTATTCAATCAAATACACGCAAAACCTGATACGTGAATTTCTTTTGCTTCACGAGTATAGCACATTTTTACACTCAATATCAAGTATTCTGCTTTTCTTTACAACTTTCTGCTTTTATGTTACACTCTGTTTAAGATTTGGGTGAACGCAATTTCCCCAGGATAACGACTATATCATAACCAAAGGAGTATACTATGTACGATTACCTGATTGTCGGTGCCGGACTGTTTGGTGCCGTTTTTGCTCATGAAGCAAAAAAACATGGAAAATCCTGCCTTGTTGTAGAAAAGCGAAATCACATCGCAGGAAATATTTACTGTAAAAATGTAGACGGAATCCATGTCCACCAGTATGGTGCCCATATTTTCCATACTTCTGACCGTAAAATCTGGGATTATATCAACCAGTTTTCCGAGTTTAATAACTACATCAACTCACCGGTAGCCATCTATAAAGATGAGCTTTATAATCTTCCTTTTAATATGAACACCTTCAGTAAAATGTGGAACATCCAGACACCGGCTCAGGCAAAAGCCAAAATTGCCGAACAGATCGCAGATCTTGGCATCACAGAGCCAAAGAACCTGGAAGAACAGGCTTTATCTCTGGTCGGAACGGATGTCTACGAAAAGCTGATCAAAGGATACACAGAAAAACAGTGGGGACGCTCCTGCAGGGAACTGCCTTCCTTTATCATCAGGCGTCTTCCGCTTCGTTTTACTTATGATAATAATTATTTCAACTCCCGCTATCAGGGCATTCCGGTTGAAGGCTACACAGCCATTGTAGAAAAAATGCTCTCCGGTGCAGATATCCGCTTAAATACCGACTATTTTGCCCATAAAGAAGAACTCTCCGCCCTGGCACACAAGACGGTATTTACCGGTATGCTGGATGAATATTTCGGATTCTGCTACGGATCTCTGGAATATCGTTCCGTACGTTTTGAGGAAGAACGTCTGGAATGTGACAATTACCAGGGAAATGCCGTGGTAAATTACACCGACCGTGAAGTTCCTTATACACGCATCATCGAACACAAACACTTTACATTCGGCACACAGCCATTCACCATCATCTCCAGAGAATATTCTTCGGAATGGAAACCGGGCATCGAACCGTATTATCCGATCAATGATGCCAAAAACTCCGCTCTGGCAGCCAAATATCAGGAACTGGCTGCAAAGGCAGAGCGTGTGATTTTTGGCGGAAGACTTGGCAATTATAAATATTACGATATGGATCAGGTCATCGCTGCCGCACTCGACTGTGCCGATGCAGAACTTTCCTGATATTTACTTAATAAAGCAGCAGTCATCGCTTCAAAGCAATGGCTGCTGTTTTTCTGTTTCTCCTTAAAGACCGGAAAGATCCTGCACCAGTTTGTCCATTCTTTTTGCAAAGGTATGCTTTTCCAGCACAAGCTGATGGCCTCTTTCGGCGAGTTTTTCTGCTTCCTTTGGATGTTCCATATAATAATCCACTTTTTCTTTCAGATCTTTGCAGTCTTTGTAAGTGACAACCGTTCCTTCAAAGATCTCCGCGATCTCCGGCATCTCATCACTGATGATAAACGCTTCGGCTGCCAGTGCATCAAACAGGCGGTTGGAGACAATACCGGTTTCTTTCATATCATCCCAGTGGTCATTGAGCACGATCTTTGCATCGCGGTATGCCTGACCAACCTGATCGTTTGGCATGTATGGTTCTCTGACACACTTCTGTGCTTCTTCAAATGCTTCCCAGTGTCTTCCGTAAATGGTGAGCGGATAATCCAGTGTCAGGGCATCCTGCACGATCTGACGGTAAACACGCCTGGAATTTCCGATAAAGAGCAGATCGTATTTCTTTTCGCCGGCAGTACTCTTCATCACATCCGGATCTGCACACTGCAAAAGCACATCGCATTTTGTTTTTAATTCGTTTTCCCATTTTCTGCACAGTTTTTCCGATGCAAAGTAGACCAGATCAAACCGTTCGTATTCTCCCTGTGGAATATCAGCCGGATGCGAAATGTTCCACATGATATTTTTCTGTACAATCTCTTCTTTCGGATAATATGGCCGGTTTCCACGCAGAGCAATCGTAACGGCACTGTCTGTGCTTTCATACCATCTCTGATAAGGGCGTACATCCACCTGATAGCCGTGCTTCTCCAGCTCCTTTTTCATTGCCAGGGCATAATGATAATCACCCCAGAATTTTTTGTTCTCGTCATCCGGCATCGGAGCACAAATATCGATCTTTTTCGGATCCGGCACGATCGGCTTATCCTCTGCCTCAGAAAACATCCGTGTCAGACAGCTCTGCCATTTTCCCTGATAAACATAAAGATTATAAAGTCTTCGATCCTTTTCTGCCTGATCCGGTTTGCTCTTTTCTTCTGCACTCTGAAAAGCAAGTGCAGCCGGTGCCAGAAGATTCTGATATCCGGCTTTTGAAAGTTTCAGGCAAAGGTCTGTCTCTGAAAACTCATCTTTTTTTACATGGATGGACTGGTAAGCCGGATCAAAACCACGTACTTCCAGAAAACGCTCCCGCAAAACAATCATCACATCCACACGGACAGCCTTCTGAACGGACGGCTGAAGATCCACCTCCAGAGTCTCCTCGCCTGCCAGAAGATCATACGGCTGCCAGTACCAGGTTTTGTTGCGGTTTTTTTTGTGGAAGGCAATGCCGCAGCTCTTCACCGAAGCGAACTTTGAAATGGCTTTCTCAGACTCAGGATAGAGAATCCTTGCTCCCACAGCCCCGGCCTTCTCGTTCTGTTCTGCTGCAAGCAGCATGGCATTCAGACATTCGGATGCCAGCTGTACGCTTTCATCCAGAAAAAACAGATACTCACCCGTTGCTTTTCTTGCGGCTTCGTTGCAGAATTCGGCAAATGAGGTGTTTTGTTTTGATTCAATGTCTGCCGCAAACACTTCAAACTCCAGGCCAGCTGCTGCTTCTTTAAAATTCTCTTTCAGCTTCTGCAGCTGCTCCTCTCCTGTATGATGATGCACAATGACAGAAATTTTCCGGCTGTTTTTATCCGGAGCGTTCTGCTTTTCACTTTTCAGCCATACTTTGATGCGTTCCTGCTCTTTTTGCAGTTCCAGCCTTTTTTTCTCCAGCTTTTGTTTCTGTTCTTCTTCCTTTTTTTCTGCCTGGACTTTCTTCACATAACTGCCCACAAAAGGAATTTTCTTAATGATTTTTTTGATTGAACCTGACAAAATGGCCTCCTATTTTCGCTTACCTGCTCTTTTTGAGATCAGGTATTTTGGTCTTCCTTTTACTTCTTCATAAATCTTGGAAATATAATAACCAATGATTCCAAGACTCATCATGATCAGGCTTCCGACGATCAGGATCAGAAGGATCACTGTCGTAAAACCTTCTACTGCATGTCCGGTAAAATAACGTACAAGAGATTCAATACCAAGCACGATCGCAAACAGAAAAGTAAAGATACCTGCCACCGTCACAAACTGCATCGGAGCTGTTGAAAATGCCACTACATTAGTCACTGCATATTTGATCAGAGACCAGGTAGACCATTTTGACTCACCTTCTGTACGTTCCTGCACATCAAACTCCACGCTGGTGCTGCGATAACCGATCCAGGAGGATAGTGCACGGAAAAATGCATTTTTCTCCGGCATCTCAAGCAGGGCATCGACTGCCTTGCGATCCAGAAGTTTAAAGTCGGAAGCACGTGACATATCAATCTTCACTGCCTTTGACATCATTTTATAAAACAGACCCGCACATGCCCTGTGAATGGTACTTTCTTTTCCACGGCTTCGTTTTACCCCTTCTACCACTTCGTATCCCTGCTCCCAGAGACGATACATGGAAACCAGCACTTCCGGCGGATGCTGCAGATCGCAGTCCATTACTGCACAGCAGTCCCCTTCTGCATTTGCAAGTCCGGCAAAAATAGCAGATTCCTTTCCAAAATTTCTGGAAAAATGCAGTCCGTTTACATGTGGATTTTTCTCGGCTGCCGTCTCAATCTGCTGCCAGGTTCCGTCTTTTGAACCATCGTTTACAAATACGATCTCATACGGGACAGATGCCGCACTCAGGATGCGGTCCACCGTATCAGCCGTTGTCTGTATCATTTTTTCCTCATTATAAGCCGGTATGATGACAGATAACATATTCTCCCCTCTTTTCTTTTGATTTGCGGACATCCGTGCCTACTCTTTAAAAAATCCCAGTTTTTTGCAGATACGGTATCCCATTTGTCCCCTTAATTTTTTTAATTGTTCTGTTTTGATATCTAATTTTTCCTTCTGCGTCTGGATTTTGACAGTCTGTCTCTGCACTTTCAGTCTCTGCATACAGAGTTTTTGGCGATGTACTTCCAGATTTGTATTTTTCTGTTCCTTCAGTACGATCAGTGTGTCAACTAAAGAACCGGTCAGCATCGTACGGTACGCCTGATATACCTTTCTGGAATAATAATAGTTCTCATAGTCTTCGATTCCAATCTTCCGGAATCCCTCCTGAAGCAGCATATCAAACAGTTCTCTTGCAGATGCTTCGTTTGTCTGAAGATCGATACTCTGAACCAGAAGATTTAAGGTTTTGTTATCAAAACTCTGTTTTACCTTCTCATTTTCAAAAGCTCCCCGCTCTTTCAGAATATTATGTGCTGCCAGAAATGCATCGTACGTGCTGTAAAGATCTTTGGAAAGACCTGAGGTAAGATTATTCGCATTATTATAGCGATAGTCGATCAGTCTCTCATCTACAACGGTAATACGTTTTGCCAGATAAAGTGCCTGCATGACAAACACGACATCGTTTGCTCTCTGGCGGTGTTCGAACTTCAGATCGTTGTCTGCGATCAGAGAACGGCGGTACATTTTGTTCCATGGAATATTCGTTGTAAAATTAAAAATATACTGCGGAATATCTTCTTTTGAAAACGGCACTTTTTCCGGCATAAATTCTTTTCGCAGATAGTTGGACGGCAGCACATAGCGATCCGTCGTATCATCCCATTTGCGGATATCGCAGACGCACAGATCGGCTTCATCTGCCTCTGCTTTTGTATAAAGCTTTTCCAGTGCATCCAGTGCAAAACGGTCATCCGCATCCCAGAACACCACATATTTTCCGCGGCTTTTTGCAAAACCTGCGTTTCTCGCCGCTCCGGCATACTGATTCTTCTGACGGATCAAAGAAAGGCGGAAATCTCTCGATGCGTAATCTTCGATGATCTCTGCCGAACGGTCGGTTGATCCGTCATCCACGCAGATTACTTCAATGTCCTTTAACGTCTGTTTCAGAACATTTCCAAGGCTGTCAAACAGATAATTTTCTGCATTGTAAACCGGCATAACAACGGAAACTTTGATCTCATCATCTGTTCTTTCATGACTCAGTTTCAGACTGTCATAACGATCAGCAAAAACCATATGCAAAATACGGTCTGTCGCATGGCCATCGCAGGACCGCATAAATTTCTCTTTGAAATCAATGACTTTCTGTTTGTCAAAACGTTCATCCAGATGGCTGATATAATCGATCATCTCATCGTTTGTCTTGCAGACCGGTCCCGGTGTCAGCTCATTGTAATCGTAATAGAAGCCTCTCCAATCAAAGTATTCATCCAGGTCATAGGCAAAGAACAGCATCGGACGCTCAAACAGAGAATATTCAAATACCAGTGACGAATAATCCGAAATACAGATATCGCTGACGCAGAGCAGATCCTCGATCGTCATGGTTTTTGTTGCATCAATGGCAAAGGTTCCGTTTAATTCTTCCGGAATCTGCGGTACATTCTTTACTAACGGATGGTGCTTAAAAATCACTACATATTCATCTTTGAAATGCTCGGCAAACTTCTCCAGATCAAAGCAGTCCGGCGTTTTTGCCCTCGCCACACGACCGCGGAATGTCGGTGCATATAAGATGATCTTTTTTCCTTTGGCTTTTGGAAATTCTTTGTACAGGTTCTGGAATGCCTGAGCGATCGTCTCACTGCGATAGAAAATATCCGTACGGCTCGTTCCGACCGGGCGGATTGCATCTTGACGGTCCTTCATATCCATGGCTTCCGCATATGCCCACACGATCTCCGGACTGGATACGGTAACATAAGTATAATTCTTGTTGTTCGGATGGCGTTTCAGCTCCTCTGCATTCGGTCCGAAGATCAGCTCCGCAGTGCTCATACCAAACTTTTTGAAGGCTCCGCATGCATGCCACAGCTGGGTAACGATCGTTTCCGGCCGCATATCCACGCAGCTGAGTACGTCGGATGCCTCGTTTACAAAGATGTATTTTGCAGTTGCCGCATCGGCCAGCATCTCTTTACAGCGTCTGATGTATTCTTCTCTTGAGACAAAAGAATTTCGCAGCAGATGTACATGGATATCCAGGTCAAAATCTCTTTGCAGCTCATCATACAGAATGCGGAAACTGTTGCTTACGTCCGGCAGACGAAGCTCAATAAAAATGACTTTTCGTTCATCGACCGGCTCATTCTTATGTGCATTGTATGCAGCCGGCAGTATCTCATATAGAAGCTTGTCTTTTCTCTTTCTGCCCATATATTTCTTTACTGCTTTTACCGGCGGAAGTTTCTTAATCTTCTTTCTTCCTTTCCAGTAAACCTTTTTCATTGCTCTTATCACCTTACTCATCCGTTTTCTCCTTCTTGATCATTTCCAGCAGTCGCTCTGTTGCATGTCCGTCGCAGGCACTCATAAATTTCTCCTTGAAATCTGCGACCTGTTTTCTGTCAAAACGCTCCTTAAGATGGAGTACATAATCAACAATCTCCTGCGTGGTGTGCACAACCGGTCCCGGTGTCAGTTCATGGTAATCATAGTAAAAACCACGCCACTCTCCATATTCTTCAAAATCGTAGGCAAAGAACAGCATCGGACGCTCAAATAATGAATATTCAAATACCAGCGACGAATAATCCGAAATACACAGATCACTGACACAGAGCAGTTCTTCGATGACAAATGCATCAGAAACATCATACGCAAAGCTTTGACACTCCTTTGGAACCTCCGGTCTCTGTTTCACAACCGGATGCTGTTTGATCAGCAAAATCCAGTCTTTTCCAAGCTTCTCCTGCATCAGACAGAGATCCATGGCATCCGGTGCCTTCGCTCCCCCCACACTTCCGCGGAACGTCGGGGCATAGAGCATGACTTTCTTTCCTTTTGCTGCCGGACAGATGTCATGCAGTTTTTTCTGTGCTGCCTTCTGAAATTTTTCCTGGAACAGAAGATCTGTGCAGCTGACACCGATCGGTACAACACTTTTGTCCTCTTTCGGAAGATTCATGGCCTCCTGATAAGCCCAGATAACCTCCGGGCTTGATACAGTTATATAGTCATAGTTCTTATAGTAATTATATTTCAGATATTCTTCTCTGCTTCCGCCGAAAAGCTCCTCACAGGTGCTGAAGCCAAATTTTTTGAACGCACCGCATCCATGCCAGAGCTGCGTGATCACCGTCTCTTCTCTTGGCTCAATGCAGCTGATCACCCTGGAACCCTCACAGAGAAAAATATAATGTGCATCGGCACAGTCCTTCAGACATGCCATCGCATTCTGAATAAATTTCCATTTGTTTCCGGATTCCATCAGATAGTGGACGCTCACTTCCATCTCTTCTTCGCTGCATAATACCTGATACAAAAAACGTAAGCTGCCGGAAAGCTGTGTCAGATTGGCTTCAATGAACACCGCTTTCCACTTTTTTAAAGGCAGCTTACGAAATCTCCTGTATTGCCAGGGAAAAAGAAGCTTTAAGGTCAGAAAAAGATAGAGTCTCTTTATCTTTTTACTCATTCCAGATCATCACCGTTTTTCCCATCAGTTTGTGTATATCCATTTCAAATGCTCTGGTTATATCCTTCACATCTCTTACTTCTACTTCCGCACCCATGATATTCTCCAGATAAGATACTACTTCCGGATGCTCTTCATATAACTGCAGCAGACCTTCGTAGTCACTTCTGCCGCTGCGGCTGCTGCCGAAAATACGCAGTCCCTTTTCCAGAACCATGCGGGTATTGATCGGTGCCGGATCTTCGCTGACACCTAAAATACTGATTGTACCCTCCGGATGGATATAATCAATGATCTGATTGATCGCTTTGGATGCCGCTCCGCCTCCAACGCATTCAAACGCATGATCGATCTGCATATCTGCCGGAATCTCATTGACACAGTAGGTACCGTCTGCAAAAGTAAAATCCGACAGTTTGTTTTCCGTAACACCGAAAATATAGATTTTGGAATCCGGAAGCATCTTTTTCAGAAGCAGTGAGGTAATGTAACCCAAATTGCCATCGCCCCACACACCGATCACATCACGTCTCTCATGTGAAAAACGTAAGAAACGGTTGATCGCATGAAAGCTCACGCTGACAAGCTCTGTATAGGCAGCTACCGTCGGATTGATCCCCTGCGGCAGACGTACAAAACGATCCGGCACAGCCTGAACATATTCCTGCAGAAATCCATCCATGCTGCTCGCACAGAATTTGCTGGATCGCAGATAATTTTCTGCAATGATATCGTCTTTTTCTACCGGTCGGTTCGGGATCATCACAACCTCTGTTCCGATTTCAAAGGTTCCGGTCGGATCATAGATCACTTTGCCGATCCCCTCGTGGATCAATGCCATAGGCAGTTTCTGACGCAGAATCTCTTCCGCCCTTGCACCTTGATAGTAACGCTGATCCGCATGGCAGATAGACAGTCTGGTCGGACGCACGATCACCTGTCTGTCATCGATCTCCATTTCCTTAAATGCGACTTCAAACTGTCTTGGACGTTTCAGCTGATACACCGTATTTAGCATACGCCATTTCCTCCTAAAATAGACTCTGCAACACGCAAATCGTACGGATACGTAATCTTAATATTGAAAACTTCACCTTCTACCAGATGGATCGCATCCCCTTTGAGAACGAGGATCTTGCAGGCATCGGTCAGGATCGTCTTCTCTTCCTCACTCAGTTCATCGAAAACTTCACGCAGACGCTTTGCATGAAAACTCTGCGGTGTCTGTCCCTGATACATTTTGGAACGATCCGGAATATTGCTGATCTTCTGATTATCCATGCTCTCCACAATGGTATCGGTCGCCGGGATAACGGTATCGCAAGCTCCGTACTCTTTCGCATAGTGGATGTTGTCTTCCAGAATACGGTGTGTCACAAACGGACGAACGGAATCGTGGGTGACAATAATGGTTTCTTCATCCAGTCCGTAAAATTTTTCGATATGACTGATCGCATTCATGATCGTATCATTGCGGGTCGCACCGCCTTCGATCACATCGATCTTATCTGAAAGCAGAATATATTTTTTAATGATATCCTGGGTGTAGGTGATCCACTGCTTCGGTGACAGAACGATCACACGCTCAAACTGCGGATTGACCACAAATTTCTCCAATGTATGGATAATGATTGGCTTGCCGCCAACTTCCATAAACTGTTTCGGTTTCTCAACATTCCCCATACGTGTTCCCTTGCCCCCCGCAAGTACAACGCCGTAAACATTTGTTTTTTCCACGATGCTGCCTCCTATTTCATAAATTCCAGATAACGTGGAAGAACCTCATCCGGTGTTCCGATCTCGATCAGTTTTCCTTCATGCATCCACATGACTTTGTCGCAGAGATCTGCGATCGTATCCAGACTGTGAGAAACGATCACAACCGTACGCTCTCTGTTTGAGATCAGGCTCTTCATCTTTTCATAACTTTTCTTTTTAAACTTTTCATCACCAACGCTGAGTACTTCATCGATCAGCATGATGTCGGTCTCCAGAACGGCTGTGATGGAAAATGCCAGCTTGGAATACATACCGCTTGAGTAAGTACGCACCGGCATATCAATAAATTTGCCAAGTCCAGCGAATTCAATGATCTCATCCATCTTGGAACGAATAAACTCTTCCGAAAAACCAAGAAGCATACCGGAAAGAATGATGTTTTCTCTTCCGCTCATCTCTTTTTCAAATCCGACACCGATCGACAGAAGGGAAACGGAATGGTTTTTTAGGTCAATGCTTCCCGTATCCGGTGAAAAAATGCCGGCCAGTGCTTTGAGCATGGTGGATTTTCCGCTTCCGTTCTTTCCGATGATTCCGAGGATCTCTCCTTTTTCTACTTCAAAGGATACATCCTTTACTGCCTGGAATACATCGGCCTGTACTTTTTTGAAATGTAATAAACTCTGCTTGATGGAAAACTTCTGCAGGTTTCGATAACTGATATATAAATTTTTTACTTCGATTGCAATTTCGCGTTCCATTATATCACCTTCACATAACTGTTTTCGTATTTATAAATAATCTTTACTCCGATCGCTGACAGGATGAAACTCAGCACCATCCACAGAAGCAGGAATTTTCTTGCCGGTGTCTGGTCATAGATCATACATTTTCTTGCAGAAGTCAGAAGCAGTGCCAGTGGATTGCAATGAAGGATCACTTTATTCCACGGTGCAAATTTTGCAAGCCTTGTTTCTACATTATAAAAAATACCGGTAATATAAAACAGCAGACGCAGTACGATATTGATCACGTTGGACAAGTCCTGTACAAATACGCCAAAATGTGCCACAATCGTACTGCATCCGAACGTGAACAGAAACAGGGTCAGCATGATCGGGATCATGTACAGAATATTAAAGCTGACCGGCACGCGGTAAATGACCATCATAATGATCACGATGCCAAAAGAGATCAGCATTTTAAAGCCGTTTACAAACATGCGGACCATAACCAGAATGTATTTCGGCAAATATACTTTTGCCACAATGGACTTGTTGTTTTTGACGATTTTTACGCTCTGCTGAAGGGTCTTATTAAAGAAATCCCACATCGTCAGACCGATAAAAATGAAGACTGTAAAATACTGCTCTTTTGCATTAAATACCACACCAAAGATCAGGGTGTAGATCAGCATGAAACAGATCGGATCCAATACCCACCACAGCCAGTTCAGGTAGGAACTTGCCACCTCAGACTGCAATTTCGATTTTGCCGAATAGATCGCGTACTTGTAGTACTTTTTCGTGTCTTTTAGAAATCGACTCATTTTATGCGTTCTCCTCACAAATACTTTTTTGCTTTATCCAACTGCAGACCGCCTCGCAGGCATGTCCGCTCTCATAGCTTCCCATTTGCTGATGATGCTCCATGATCCTCGCTCTGTTCTTTTCTTCATCGAAAGAGCGGATCTGTTTTTCCAGATCTTCCATATTTTCACAGATTGGAAATGGCCACTCATGAATATCTACATAAAAACCGGTCTTTGCAAGATATTCCCGCAGATCCGGTGTATACAGAAAGCATGGTCGGTATAAAAAAGAATAATCCCATATACAGGAGGAATAGTCCGTGATCAGCATATCTGCTGCCGCTAAAAGCTCCTGCATATCAGGATAGTCCGTCACATCCGCTGAGCATTCCGAATCCAATCCTGCAGAATCGTCCTCACTGTAGCGATGTGCCCGGTATAATACATACCACTTTTCGCCATTTTCTTCAAGTACTTTTCGAAGTCCTGTAAAATCCGGCATCTGATTTTTCCCATTTGAACGATAGGTAGGTGCATACAGCAAGATCTGGTATTTACGGTCTATCTGATAGGTCTGCCTTACTTTCTGATCCGCCTGCTCTGTGTTCCCACAGACCAGAAAATCATTTCGCGGCATACCGCATTTTAAGATTTCTCCATGGTAAAGAAATGCACGGCGAAACAGCCTGTCACTTGCCGCCTGACAGCTCGATACGATCAGCTGTATATTTTTCGCACAGAACTCTGCACGCTTTCTGGTCGCCCAGTTGGCATCCGGTTTGTCATTTTCAATTTTCTTATAAGCTCCGCCGCCATGCCAGGTGTTGATCAGATACTGCTTTTTGCGAAACGGAAACCACGGAGCATAAGAGCCGTTCGTGATGATCACTTTTGCCGTCAGAAGATAATAAAAACTTCTCAGCGTAAAATGTTTCACAAAATGCAGATCCTTCTCTTCTTCGTCACGATACCGCTTTGGATCTGTAACCATCCAGTATATCTCAAACGTGTCCTTCTCCTGCTCTCTGATATAGTCCGAAAGATATCGCGGATTGCAGGAATAATCATATCCTTTGCCGCCTGTAAGCCCGGTAAAAGCCAGCCGGTTCTTCCGGATCGGGAAGAGGCAAAATGGAAACAGCAATATCTGCAGACATTTGCTGTACAGATATTTGATAAAACTTTTCATATCCTATCTCCTCTGGTTTTCCGTTGTCTTTTTATGCTCTTTCCCGGAAAATCCATAATATTTCCACACACCATGGAGAGCATAGGAAGCAAAATAATAACAGGATTTCAAGATGCCAAAACCCAGGTAACGATATACCATAAAGGTCATTCTCGCCGACTGCAATTTATTTCCTGATTTTCCCTGATTACTTAGCCTATATTTTAACAGAGGTTCCCGGATACCACAAGCTTTTTTATATTTTTGCAGGATTTTCAGCCAGGTAATGTAATCTTCGTGGCTGTCATCGTGCTCCATCGGATAGTTTTTCGCAACTTCCGTTTTCAAAACAACGGAAGAACAGTTGATGCTGTTATGATGCAAAAGGTCACGGTAGGTGATTTCTTCTTTTACCGGAATGATCCGTCCGGTCAGTTCGCCCTGAGGAGTCATCAGCTCTCTTGCCGTACAGCTTAAAACACAGCCTGTCCTTTCCATAGCATCTGTCTGCTTTTTTAATTTCCCGGCTGCCCAGTAATCATCGGCATCCAGAAACGCGACATATCTGCCTTTCGCCATGGCCACACCTTTGTTCCGGCTTCCGGCCGCACCCAGATTTGTCTTATTTTTAATAAAAGAAAACGCAGGGTTATCCCGATACGTCTCCAGCACCTGCTCCAGGTTGTCACCGGAGCCATCGTCTATAACGATGATCTCCAGCGATACCTCCTGGATCAACACGGACTCGATCGCTCTTGATATCAACCCTGCACAATTATAGGCCGGTATGATCACGGATACTAACGGTCTTTTTTCCATAAATACGGTTCTCCTATTGCTGTTTTCCGGTTTCTTTCATTTCCTTTTCTTCCTCTTCTTTGATCTGCTCCAGATTTTCCCTGGTAGCAGCCGTCACCTGCCATTTTTCCACGCCTTCGGTATTTTCTTTCTGGAACAGGATCTTAAAGGTCAGAAACATCAGTTTTATATCCAGCACAAAACTGTAATTCTCAATGTAGGTCAGATCCAGTTTTAATTTATCATACGGTGTTGTGTTGTATTTTCCATAAACCTGTGCAAATCCGGTCAGTCCCGCCTTCACCTTCAGACGGTAATCAAACTCCGGTATTGCTTTTTTGTACTCTTCTGCGATCTGCGGACGCTCCGGTCTCGGACCGACCATAGACATATCTCCTTTGAGGATATTGAAAAGCTGCGGTAATTCATCCAGGTGAAGATTTCGGATCACACGTCCAACCGGTGTGATACGATCATCATGCTTCATCGCCAGCCTTGCTCCCTGTTTTTCCGAATCCACCCGCATGCTGCGGAATTTCATTACATAAAAGACTTTGCCTCCTTTTGTCAGTCTCGCCTGTTTATAAAATACCGGACCTTTGTCGTACAGTTTCACCAGAATGGCAATGACGATCATAAACGGCGATGCCACAATAATTCCAAGCAAAGAAGTTACAATATCAAACGCCCGTTTGAAGAACTGCTGCTCGGCTGTCAGTCCGCGATGGCGGAACAAAAGCAGAGAGGTATCAAACAGGTGAATATTTTCCGCACTCATGATCATAATATCCGATATCTTCGGAATGCTGTAGCAGCGGATATCTTTTTCAAAGCAATATTTGAGCAGGATATTTCGCTCGGATGCCGGAATATCTCCAAGTACCACTGCATGATACTCATCGATCCGCCCTTTGATCGCATCCATCCCTTTGCTGATATGGATCTTCTCGCAGATGTTGTATTTATCCTCACGGCTGGAAATCTTCTGGATCAGATCCTGCGGGCTGTAATCTCCATATACCAGCAGCATCTGTCTCGGCGGATAGATTTTTGTATAGATCCACCTCATAAATACGACCCAGGCTACGACGATCACCAGATCGACTCCTGTCATTTTCAGAATCGGCTCTATGAATTTCGTAAACTTCCAGCGTCCGATCAGTGCCAGCTGCAGATACGTGATCGCATTTACACAGAGCACGGAAAGAACCTGGGAATACAGTACTTCAAAAACCCGCAAATATCCTACTTTGAAGCCACCGTAAATACGGTAGAAGAAGTACAGCATCAAAGCATATTGTGCAATGACTACATAGTTTCCGCGTTTCCAGAAAGCTTCTCCGATTGCTCCGGAAAATGCATAATCCTTAAACCATACATAAGCGAACACGCCTGTCTGGAGTGTCAGAATAAATGCAGATGCCAGAAACATGATCAGTCTTTTATAACGTTCTCTGTTTTCCATATACTTATCCTCTTCATATAAAATTCCATACTTTTACATCGCCGATAAGTTTACAACACTTTCTCCAAAATTACAATAGCAAAGTCTGTGGCAATGCATGGGATTATGCTTACCATTTATCTTTATAGACCGAGTAACCCCCTACTTTTCCTATCTTTTCAAATCCATTTCTCTGAATTTTAGCATCCTGCTGTTCATCTGCAAGAAAAACCAGATAATTCACGCCCTGCTGTCTTATCCTGCGGATCAGCTTTTTGATCTTCGGCTGTTCTTTTCGCATCTGACGGCGGATTTTCCGCACTGGTTTCTCTGATTTGGAACGCCTTCCGTAAAGCAGCCGGATCGATGCATCATACTGCCGCACATAACCGACCAAATCTTCCGGCATCACTGCAAGAGCCGTCTCGCCTTCTGTTCTTGCGGCGGCTATCAGGCTACTGATCTGACACGCATCCGCCGGAAGTTTCTGCATATTGACTGCTTTCTGATAGATGGCCTGACCGCCCACATAAGGATTCTTTCCGGTCACGATGATCAGTGCCATCAGCAGAGATGCACATACAGCCTGAATCGTTTTTTTCTTTCCTGCTGTACATACGCTCACTGCCACATAGGCTACAATCACGGACGTTGGCAGAATCCAGAACATTCTCCAGTAAACAAATCCACCAATGCAGTATTTCATAATGATCCTTGCCGTAAGCGGACAGATATAAACGGCTGCAAATAACAGGGTATACCCCACCAGCCATTTACGGTTTTCTTTGTCATCACGTTTCAGGATCAGAAAGAGGAGTGCCGCTGCAAACAACAGATAATGCCATCCACTTCCGATGTACCAGCCTGCCCTTTCTATGGCAATCTGAAATGCTGTTATCATGATTCTACCCTTTCTTCTAGCGTATGATCACATATGCCGCCGCACAGATAACATTCGGCAGGCAGCATATCACTGCTCTTTTTATGTTTTCCCGGTTTCTGTCTTTCACCGCATACAAAAGTGTCATAAGCCCCAGCATGATCGGTGCCAGCATAATACCCATGCCGGACACCAGACATGCCGATGTCATCATCAAAAACAATGTCATCCATGCACCGCACATCCTATTCGTTTCCATGCATTCCTTTGCCTGCAAAAAGATCGCCGGAAGCACAAACGATGCCAGAAGAGCCTTCCCCTGCCAGATACGGATCGACAGAAATGTTCCCTGCGTGTAGACTGAATAATAAGAAAACATCTGAATCAGCACCAGAAACAGCAGAAACAGTCCCACTTTCCGATCATCTTTATCAAACAGTTTTCTTCCGATCTTCCAGTAAACAAGATAGGAAATCAGAAGAAAGAAGACCGGTTCGACCGTATGTGCCACAACCGCCGCATGCATATGCACCATATCACTGTAGAATGCAAGCAGGATCGGAAACGGTGCAAACACATATCTCGCCGGAAGATACGATGCCAGCATTCCGGTATAGGCATCGTACGTGAACATCCCGTTCGTCTCCAGGGTCGTGGTTGCCGTTGCCACATAAAAGGCGTCATCCAGATCCGTTGCCATGCCAAAAACATAAGCTCCCATCTGTATGGCGACCAGCAGAAATGCAAGCCACATGGCCGCTGGAATTTTTTTTCGTGAAAGGCTCTTTTTCCGTTCTGCTCCATCTGCCCTGTTCTTTTTATTTTTCCAGGCAAAGATGACTCCTGCCAGAGCCAGCACACAGGCAAGTATCTCATAGCTGTATTTCAGAACTGCAAATGACTGCCTGGTAAAAATGAGCGGCAATGCCAACAGCTCAAATACTGCAAACAGCAGAACATAACCGCAGATCAGAGCATCTGCCATTCGCACAAACCAGTCTTTCTCCTTCCCTGTCTCAAAAACAGGAAGATTTCCTGCTGCAAGCGGAATGATAAGAAACCACAGCAGAATCTCCAATCCTTTGATCGCCATCCGACTTTTTCTCCTTTATTCCGAAAGTGCTTTCGTTTCCGGTGTCACCTGTTCTGCCTTCTGTCTGGCTGCCTCGGCTCTTGTCTTCTTTTTGCAGATGCCATTTGCATCAAAACGATACTTTTTGCCGTCGATCACTGCCTTAGTGGCGGTAAGGCGGACGCCTTTCCTGTCCAGATAATAATAGTTTCCATTATATACTACCCAGCGTTTTTTCATTCTGGCTCCGGTCTTCGGATTCAGATAATAATATTTGCCTCTGTATTTGAACCATCCGCTTCTTCTCACACCGGTAGACTTTTTAAAATAACAGGTTCTGGAACCGACTTTTACCCAGCCGGTCTGCATACGTCCTGCCACATCAAAATAATAATAGTTTGCTCCGATCTTCTGCAATCCGCTAAGTGCTGCTCCGGTTTCTGGATCAAAATAGTATTTGTAACCTTTGCGTACCTTAAATCCACGATACAGTTTGCCGCCCTTTGCCGCATAGTACTGTTTCTCGCCTATTTTAAACCGGCCCGTCATCACCTGACCGCCGTTTTTCACATAGTACAGAGCACCGTTTGCCTGAAGGAATCCGCTGTAGGCACTTCCGTCTTCATTAAAATAATATTTTTTATCATTAATTTTTACAAATCCGGAAACTTTATGCCCTTCTTCGTCCAGATAATATTCTTTGCCTGCATCGGTAATCCATCCGGTTTTCTTATTGCCGTTCTTATCCAGATAAATCCATTCACCTCCGATCTGATTCCAGCCACGCATTTTCGTGATACCGTAATGGCGTGCGATCGCAGTTGCATCTGCAACAGCCACCGCTTTGATCTTGGCATCGCTTCCATAATATTTCAGACAGTCAGAAGGATTGTTCACAAATCCATGCTCTATGATCATGGTTGGGATCTTCCACTGCCTTCCATAATAGATAATGCCAAGTCCTTCCCCCTTCAGATAGCCGAGATTCTTCATTCCGACCGTTGAAAGATTGCTCACAATATCCGCAGCAAGTGCTCTTGCTTCCACAGCATAATCTGCTTTGTTGGTTGAGATTGGCACATAGGCAAGTGCTCCGGAAACGGTATCCTGCTGATTTCCGGTTGAATTGATGTGCAGGCTCACCAGTGCATCTGCTCCCAGATCTTTTGCCACTTTTACACGGTCATAGCGATCCATGTCCACATTATTGCTGAACCTTGTCATATAAACAACGATACCAGAGTATTTTTCCAGCTCTTCTTTACAGTACTGTGCCATTTTTAAAGTAATGGTCTCCTCCGCATAAGTCACACCGTTCCAGGTACGTCTCGCACCTGCATCGTGTACATCATGTCCGGGATCCAGTACCAGAACAACGTTTCCATTCGAAGCATGTGATGTGACCCCCGTGCAGAACACAAGTCCCAGCATCGCAGCTGCTGCCAGATTTTTTAATATTTTCTTCATCTCTTCCTCCTGATTTCGAAATACTCTCGTAATTTCTTCTTATTTTTACAACCACAATGTAAAAATCACTTCTTATTTTCGTTCATTTTTGTGATACACATTACTTTACATAGTACCCTAAAAAGGTCTGTCTGTCAATCTCTTAAACCTCTGTTAATTTTTCTTAATTTTTATTTAATTTTTTGTTTCGGATTGTACCGGAACTACCTCAAACTCCCATAAAATGCCGCATACACGACATTTTATTACGTTTTCGGTGTTCGGTGTGTCAATAAGTCTAGATTGCTCATTTGTACAAGCCTGATCGCAATTTAGACTTTTGACACTTGCATCATTTTATAGTAAAGTAATGGTAACCGAATTATCTTTTATAATCCATGTTTTATTTGACTGCAAATTTGCAGAGAATGGAGGAGTTTATGCATTTTAAGAAAATATTGTCTGCCAGCATTCTGGCATCTGCCCTGATTTTCTGTATCCCGCAGGCTATTTATGCTGCACCAGATGCGAAAACGGAAATACCTGTCACATATGGCTGGAATTCAGATGCCCTGGGGCGTTTCTTTCTGACAGAGAACGGTTCCCGTGCCACAGGATTTTGTAGCATTGATCAGAAAGTATATTATTTTGACCCGGACGGCTATCTTTTTACGCCATCCCAGGAAGGTGTCATGTACCTCGCCCAAAAACCTTATTATTTCCTTGCGGACGGATCTGTAAAAACAGGTCTTTTCTCCATAAAATCAGCAAGTGGTATCTCCTGGTATTATGCCGGAGCCAATTATCAGCTGTTTACAAACCGTACCATTACCCTTGGCGGCAAAATTTACTGTTTCGGAGCCAACGGAAAATCACTTCCAAAGGGACTTCAGGCTTTAAATGAAAAAAAATATCTGATCAGTGCTTCCGGAACCGCAAAGACCGGCCGTCGGAAATATAAAGGAAAGACTTATTTTTTCGACAGCACCGGAGCAATGATGATCGGAAAAGTTACTTACAAAAACAAAACTTATTTTACAAAAGCAAATGGTACGCTTGCCAAAAAAGGCTGGGTAACTTCCAACGGAAAAACGTATTATCTGAACAGTAACGGCACCCTTCAGACCGGATGGTTCCTTTATAAAAACAAATGGTACTGCCTGAACAAAAAAACAGGAGCCATGTATAAAAACAAATGGGTAAAAAAAGATGGGAAAAAGTGTCGCGTCGGAAAAGACGGCACCCTTCAGACCGGATGGTTCAAAGCTAAAGGCAAAAAATATTATGCCGATGCTTCGGGAAATAATATGGGCGTACCTTACATCGGCGTACAGCAGATCAAAAAGAAAATCTATGTTTTTGATTCAAGCGGTGTTCTCGGAAAAGGCTGGACCGTCTATGGCAGCCGCAAATATTATGCAAACGCAAAGGGCGAAATCACCAGAGGCTTTAAAACGATTGACGGAAAAACGTACTTTTTCAATGATTACGGCTCCATGCATACCGGATGGCTGTACTATAATGGTAAGTACTATTATCTGAATCCGTCCGACGGTGTTATGGTGACCGGCACTAAAAATATCGGCGGCACCTCCTATACATTCTCAGATTCCGGAATCTCAAGCCGTGCTCTGGAAGGGAACTGGATCGTAAAAGTAAACCGACAGCAAAATGTGGTTACTGTCTACAAAGGCAATACTCCGGTGCGTGCCATGATATGCTCAACCGGTCTGAACAACGGAACTCCGCTCGGTACATTCACGATCCAGGATAAACTGTATACCCATGCACTTTATGGACCTTCGTTTGGATATTACTGTTCTCACATCACAAGTGAAATCCTGTTTCATTCGATCCCACAGCCACAGCTTGGCAGAAAAAATCTGCCGGCCTATAAATACAACCTGCTCGGCACTCAGGCTTCTGAAGGTTGCATTCGCCTGAGTATGGGAGATGCCTACTGGCTGTTCAACACCGTTCCGATCGGTACGACCGTTGTAGTATACGATTCTCCAAACCCGGGACCGCTCGGTAAACCAAAAGGCATTAAAATCCCACTCTCTCAGAGCTATGACCCTACTGATCCACTGTACTTTAACACCGGAAAATAAATCTTTGACGTAAACAAGAGAATACAAAAAAGCAAAAACCCGCCCGGTCATTCAAAACAACCGGGCGGATTTTCATGTACGTTTCCTGAAGATCTTAATTTTTCTGTTCTTCTCCAAGTCCTTCTTCCACAGCCTTTACCATCGTGGCAAGTGCCTGATCCTCGTCTTCCCCTTCACATTCGAACGTGATCTCATCACCTTCCTTTACGCAGGCTCCCAGCACACTGAGTACGCTCTTTGCATTCACAGTCGCTTCACGAAATGTAAATCTGACGCGGCACTTAAACTGCAACGCTGTACTGCAAAGTACTCCTGCCGGACGTAAATGAAAACCGGAAGGATTTTTCACTCTTACCTTCTGACTTACCATAAGTTTACCCTCCTGTTACCGCATTCTGCGGTTTTCCCTGTAATAATTTTTACTCACTTCTACTCCTCCGCAGCTGAAATCACCGTATTGCTGCCGCTTGTCTTCTGCTTTTTGGTCAGGTTTACGACAATCTTCACTTCCGAAGTCAGTTCGTAGCCATCCGGCAGGGTAATCTGAACCGGAACTTCATGTCTCCCTTCTTTCTGATAAGAAGTCAGATCCAACACTGCCTTGACATCATTCTGATCAATATTATCCAACGATCCGTCTACTGCTGCAACTTCTACCGTGATCTTATCTGCAGGTGTCAATACCATATCCAGATCGGTCGGTCTTCCTTTTATCGTAATCGCAGAGAGAGGAATATCCATTTTCTTGGTTCCCATCTTCTCCATAATAACACGAACTGATAAGGTTGAAGCCGTTCCGCTCTTTACTTTTAATTTATCTTTATAATTTTCTTTCAGATAATCCGCAAGATTAATCGTATCAGAGGTAAAACTTTCTGAAACACCCTCTACAGAGATCATATCCGTTAAAGAAAGTTCCCCGTTCAATTCTGCAAGTGTCTCTTCATCTCCGGCAATGCTGATATTCTCCGGAGTCACTTTCACTTCGGACACACAGTATCCCGGTGCCGGGTCACCGTAAGTTCCGATATTTACTTTTACATTCTGTTCTACTTTCCAGAGCTGGATCTTTGCACTTAACACGCCATCTTTGATCAGGTCGCCGCTGCTTGTTGTAAAGACCAGCTTATCCAACTGGCTCTGTGTAAAATCGGTGCCATTTTTATCGGTGACAACAATATTTCCTTTTACTGTTTTATCCGAAGAAAGTCCGTTCACGCTCACCGACATACTGACTCTGTGAATGATATTCATCAGCGACTCCGCCCCCGCAATATTGATCGTATCGCCCTCTTTGATCGTAGAAGTCCCGATGTCATATCCATCGGCCGGCTCCCCGGTCGTATCCACTTCCACACCGAACGATTCCTGCACAACATTTTCAATCTTGATCTTCAGGGATGCCGGTTCACACTCCCAGTTTGCCTTGGTGAGTGCACTGCTGGTACATTCCAGTGTATATGGCACTGCATTGCCGAGCGTCACATTCCGCATATCGGCAACCACTTTAAAATCTTTTGACTGAAGCTTGTTCAGCACAGATGCTCTCGCTTTCACCCATACTTTTACTTTATCGGTATCCTCCTGAACAATGAATGTCTTGTCCACGCCAAAACAGTCACTGTTGCGGATTTCCACTTTTACATCCGAAAAGGACTGCACTTTTTCCGGATCATCCACATTGACTACAAAAATCCACATCATGCAGGCAACCAGCACCGACACTATTTTCAGGCCAAGATTACTGGTCAATATTCTCTTTATTCTGGTTGATATTTTCCTCATTCTTGCCTTTTCCTTTCCAGAATTTAAATCTTTTTGTATTTACATTTTTATCCTGAAGAATAACCAGCTGTTCTTTCAGTTCTTCCGGTGTCACATCTCTGGTAAGAACACCTTTCTGTGCAATGGATACCTTTCCCGTCTCTTCTGAAACAATAATCGTCAGAGAATCTGTCACTTCGCTGATACCGACACCGGCTCTGTGGCGGGTACCAAGCTCTTTGCTCAGCTCCATGTTATCCGAAAGAGGCAGATAACAGGTTGCGGAAATAATACGGTTTCCTCTGACAATGATTGCTCCGTCATGCAGCGGTGTATTATGCTCAAAAATATTCAGCAAAAGCTGACTGGTAACCAGAGAATCCAGCTCGATACCGGTTCTTATATACTCGGTAAGCTTGGTGTTTTTTTCCAGAACGATCAGAGCACCGGTCTTTGCTTTTCCCATCTCAAAGGAGCCTTTCACCAGCTCGTTGACGGTCTTGTCGCTGAAACGTTCCTCTGCATCTTTTTCCATATCAAACGGTAGCAGCGAAGAAAGGAACTTCTTTTCGCCAAGCTGTTCCAGAGCCCTCCTCAGCTCCGGCTGAAAAATAACGGCCGTTGCCACAAGGATCGCATTGATGCCTTTGCTGACCAGAAACAGAATGGAATCCAGGTTCAGAAGTGTGGCAATAAAGATAAAAACAATCATGACCAGGATGCCCTTCATCAGAGTCCACGCCCGGGTGTTCCGGATCCAGATCAGGATGTGGTACACTACAAAGGAAAGTATGATGATCTCCAACACATCGGAATAAGTAAACGTAAGGCTGGAAAGATAACTATGAATGAATTGTTTCATGCCCATCATGATGTTCACGTCCTTTCCTGTCGATTCTTCCTGCTTCCATTTCCTGACTGTCCTCATCGTTTCGGTATCGTTTCGGTACTGCCTCGACATAGTAATAATAATCATTATCTTCAAACTGAAGATTTTCTATTTTGCGGTAATCCAGATTAAAAAACAACTGTTCCAGCAGAAATGCCACTGCCGCCGAGATCAATGTTCCGATCAGGATCCATAAAATCCCGATCTCCAGATGCAGCATCATGTAACCTGCCATCATCAGCACCAGATAAATGACCGTACCTGCTGCGATCGCAACTTTCCATGCATGCTTCATCGCCATCCTTCTTGCCAGAAATACAACAGCAAATACTGCCAGCAGCACAACCAGCATCAGGATCATCTCCTGCTCACCCAGAAGCGTATCGATCATTGTCTGCAGTTCTGCAAGGATCTTTTCCGCAGTGCTCTGTTTTGCCATCGCAAGATCCACCGATGCACCGCCCAGCTTTCCTATCGTCAATAACGTATAGTAAAATACCGTTCCCGCAGCCATACCTGCTGCGGACATCGTACTTCCCATCAGCCCGAAACTGATCGGTACGATACACGGGACATGGAAGAAAAGTCCGAGGATTGTCAGTAGCATGGCCCATGCCTGTCTCGATGCAAATGCAAAATATAAAAGCAGTACTGCCAGCAAAACGCCTCCTCCGACTGCCAGCGATGCGATTGATACGGACGCAAACTGCAGTAGTGCTGCGACAAATGCCAGTACAATCATAACATTCGGCGGCAGGATCGCACAGACCAGTGCCAGAATCAGTTCCACAAAAATATTTCCAAAAATGCTTTTTCCGCCAATCCGACCATTGATCTGCATAAACAGAATCAACGCTGTAACAAATTTGGCAGCGGCATCGATGTAATTTCCATATTCACTGTAATATTTTTCGAATAATGTCCTGATATTATAAATTCCCTTCACTTTTTCCTCCTGAGATCTGTCACTTCCAGTATTTCTATATCATCTTCATCTTCCAGTCTCTGCAGCAGCACCTGATAGTGCCGGAACAGCTCCTGCCCGTAAAAATACCGTTTCATAGTTATCACATAGGTAAGCAGCAGACCTGCGGTCATACACAGCAGATAGCTGACGATCACTCCGGTCAGTATCCCCTTGATCTGCATACGGTTAAGCTTCTCGATCAGCATATCCATATTGGCCACTCCCCAGAGCAGAAGTCCGATCATATATGCGACAGTAAGATAACACGCATTTTTCAGCAGCTGTACTGCCACATAATCACTGCGATAATATTCTCTGGCTTTTTGCAGTTCCTCCCCATGGTGCTTTTCCATAACTGCAATTTTAGACATTGTTCGTATTTTTTTCTTGTTCAGCATAGTTACCCCTTAATGATTCCTCTGTCTTTTTTTCAGTATAACATAAAATCCGGTTTCTGAAAAGTATCTCTCAGCAATCCGGTTTTCCTGTACAAAGCACAAGAAAATGTACTTCTTCTGCTCCCGCCATCCAAAGCACCTTCGCCGCTTCGTCCATCGTAACCCCAGTTGTATAGATATCATCCACAAGCAGTACTTTCTTTAATTCTAACGCATTTGTCGAAGTTTTAAAAGCATTTTTCAGATTTATTTCTCTTTCTTTTCTTCCAAGACTTTTCTGCGGTATCGTTTTCCGTACACGCACGAGGCTTTTTGTATCAACCGGGATCTGAAGCCTTTTCCCAAGACATTTTGCCAGTATTTCTGCCTGATTGTATCCCCTTTGTCTCTTTTTTCTCTTATACATCGGAATCGGAATGATCACATCCGGATTCCAGGTGCGGATCTCATCTCCACAGACACGCTCCATTTCCGATACATAAAATCCGGCATATTCTCTTTTGTTGTGAAATTTAAACTGATATACAGATTTCCTGATTTCTTCTTCATAGAGAAAAACAGCCCTTCCCGATGTAAAAAAATGCGTTTTTTCCTGACAGTCCGGACAATACTCTGTTTCCAAAGATGCCACCGGCTTCCCACACGTTTTACATTTCGGTCCCCTGATCGGTACTGCTTTTGTTCGACATTTCATACAAATAAGTGCCGCTTTATCTGTTAAAATATCCTGACAAAGCGGACAGCGTCTTGGATAGAGGAGCGTGATCATCTCCTCCAGTGCCTGAATCATAATACAAATTCACAGATCCGCTGCCTCAGGGATGTGTAGCGTATCTGTTCATATTTATTATTGATCATTTGATTGACCGCATACGGACTTCCGACGATCGTAACGCAGGAACGTGCTCTTGTGACCGCTGTATAGAGCAGATTGCGGTTCATCAGCATCCTCGGTCCGTTCAGCAGCGGGAGGATCACGGCCGGATATTCACTTCCCTGTGCCTTATGCACCGTCAGTGCATAGGCAAGCTCCAGCTCTTCGAGCTCTTTAAAGGAATATTCTGCAAAACGGCACTCATCAAATTCCACTGTCACCATTTCTGCATATGTATTGATCTCACGGATAATGCCCATGTCACCGTTAAAAACACCGCAGCCTTTGTCAACCGGAATCCCATATTTTCCGCGTACCTCCCACTCCATCTGATAGTTGTTGCGGGTCTGCATGACTTTGTCACCTTCCCGGAATTTGCATCTGCCGGTATCTTTCTCATTCTTTTCCGGTGACGGTGGATTGAGATACTGCTGAAAGATCGTATTGAGACGTTCCACACCAAGAAGCCCTTTCCGCATCGGTGTCAGAACCTGGATATCATACGGATCTGCATCTACATAAGAAGGTAATTTTTTCTGGATCAGTGTCAGTGCAACACTGATGATCACATTTGCATCTTCCCGTTTCAGGAAAAAGAAATCCCGGCTCTTATTGTCCATCACGATGTGTTCACCCTTATTGATCTTATGGGCATTTAAAACGATATCACTTCCGCCCTCCTGGCGAAAAATGTGTGTCAGACACACTACCGGAAAACATTCTGATTCTATGATATCCTTCAGGACACTTCCCGGTCCCACGGAAGGCAGCTGATCCCTGTCACCAACCAGGATCAGTCTTGTTCCAACGGTGACAGCTTTCAACAGGGCATGCATCAGATAAATATCCACCATGGACATCTCATCCACAATGATCACATCTGCCTCCAGCGGATTCTCTTCGTTTCGTTCAAACTGTTTTGGTCCTTCTTCCTCATCTGCTGCCCCGGAAATCTCCAGCATGCGGTGTATGGTCTGTGCTTCACAGCCGGTCGCCTCCTGCATTCGTTTGGCTGCCCGTCCGGTTGGTGCTGCCAGTCGCACTTCCAGACCTTCTGAGTCAAAATAATCGATCATTGCATTGATCGTTGTTGTTTTTCCTGTTCCCGGACCACCGGTCAGAACCAAAAGTCCGTGACCGGCAGCTGTAACCACTGCCTCTTTCTGAAGCTCATCGAGCTCATACCCGGAATGTTTTCCCAACTTATCCATTCGCCTGCTGATCTTCTTCTCATCGATCTTGCAGGATATATTCAGATCATGGAGCATTTTTGCTGTATTCAATTCCGTGTAATAGGCATTGATCCCATATACGCAAATCTGCCTCTCCTGCTCTTTGAGTATCAGCCTGCGTTCTACTGCCAGATCCATGATATGTTTCTCTACCAGCTCCTGACTTACGCCCAGAAGCTCCACCGTTCTTGCCAGAAGCTCCATCTTCGGCAGATACACATGACCTTCCAGAGAGATCCTGGTCAGCACATGCAGAATACCGCTGCGGACCCGGAAATCAGAATCCGTATGGATCCCGACTTTTGAGGCTATTTCATCCGCGATTTGAAATCCAACGCCATTTATATCGTCTGCCATCTGATATGGATTGTCCTGGATCACAGCGTACAGTTTCGCTCCGTACTGCTTATAAATCTTGGCTCCAAGTGTATTGGAAATACCATATTGCTGCAAAAAGATCATCGCTTTTCGCATATCTCTTTTTTCTGATACCTGTTCTGAGATCTCACGGGCCTTTTTCTCACTGATTCCTTTGACTTCCGCCAGTCGTTCCGGCTCTTCTTCCATAATGCGAAAAGTATCTTCTTTAAATTTCCGCACAATCCTGGCTGCCAGTGCGATTCCGATCCCTTTGATCACACCGGAACCAAGATAACGTTCGATCGCCGCCGTATCTTCCGGATCTTTTATTTCCAGTTTCTGGATCTGGAACTGTGTCCCGTAAACTGCATGTTCGGTATAGTGCCCGGTCGCTTCGATCATCTCCCCTTCTGTGATCACCGGGAAGGTACCCACACAGGTCAGTTCTTCTCCTTCGTGGTTCACAACCATAACCGTGTAACCATTGTCACTGTTCCGAAAAATCAGATGATCTATATATCCTTTTATTTTATCCATGAATTTCTGCTTAAATCCCCTTACTCTATCAGTTTGCCATTGCCGGCTGTCAGCTCCACAAATTTCCCGGTGCCGATTGCTACTGCGGTCATCGGATCTTCTGCAGTCACCGTATTAATGCCTGTTTTCTCTTCGATCAGCTCTTCCAGGCCCCCAAGCAGTGAACCGCCCCCCGTCAACACGATACCACGATCCACAACATCGGCTGCCAGTTCCGGCGGCGTACGCTCCAGAACGCCATGTACTGCCTCAACGATCTGTGAAGTTGTCTCTTTTAAAGCATCTCTTGTCTCCTCTGAAGTCACACGAACGGTTTTCGGCAGGCCGGTAACAAGATCTCTCCCTCTTACTTCCATTACTTTCTGATCCGGACGTTCAATCGCAGTTCCAATATTGATCTTGATATCTTCTGCCGTACGTTCTCCGATCAGAAGATTATGTTTTTTCCTTACATAACGGATGATTGCCTCATCAAAATCATCACCGGCGACTTTGATCGAAGTGCTCACAACAATTCCGTCCAGAGAGATCACAGCGACATCGCAGGTACCCCCTCCGATGTCCACAATCATATTGCCGCATGGTCTGGAAATATCAATCCCTGCTCCGATGGCTGCTGCGATCGGCTCCTCTATAATAGAAACTTCTCTTGCACCTGCCTGATAGGTTGCATCTTCCACCGCCTTTTTCTCGACCTCTGTAATGCTGCTCGGCACACAGACACTGATCCTCGGTTTGCGAAAAGACATTCTGCCGATCGCTTTCTGGATAAAATACTTCAGCATCTGTTCGGTCACGGTATAATCAGAAATAACGCCCTTACGCAGCGGGCGAATTGCAACGACATTGCCTGGTGTACGCCCAAGCATCAGTCTTGCCTCCTCTCCGATTGCTTTGATTTTATTTGTATCACGGTCAAAGGCTACTACGGAAGGCTCTTTTAAAACAACGCCTTTTCCTTTCACGTACACCAGTATACTCGCAGTGCCAAGATCTATTCCAATATCTGTTGAATTCATTCCTGTGTTCTCCTTTCTCCATCAGGATCTTCCCCCTGTCTGTCCTTGGTTTATTATATACAACGGCTTTCTTCTTGAAAAGGGGTTTTTATTTTTTTCTTCTTTTCATTTTTTATTAATATTTAAGACATACTTTTAACACATTTCTATTCTATACTGTAACCGTATTAGTGAAGAGCTAATATATTTCATAACTCACACTACGCAACACCCACACGTTGCGTAGTACTCCCTCAAAATATTTTAATTTTTCTCTTTCCTTTGAAGAAGGCACCGCAGGTGTCTTCTTCATTTTTATGTCACAAGTTCCGTTTTTTCTTTTTCAGTACAAAAGAATGAACAGAAAGTGTTACAGAGTGCCAGACGTAAAAAGACAGGTCACGTGACACGCATCGTTTCCTGTTCGATTTGTGCCGTCTATGATCCGCCGTTCGCT
>ERZ832317.199-NODE-199-length-89265-cov-9.808127_pt1 | contig 89265 bp, 88 predicted proteins | sample MGYA00519695_ERZ832317 | MGnify/ENA primary metagenome ERZ832317 (study PRJEB31850, sample SAMEA3708726) | human gut metagenome | biome: human gut; feature: human-associated habitat; material: faeces | place: China | collected 2014 ...
CGGCGGCAGGAGGAGCCGCCCAAGAAATCACGGAGCGCGGTTATCCCGAGCGAAGACGAGGGATGCGACGTAATTCCGGCGGCAGGAGGGACCGCCCAAGAAATCACGGAGCGCAGTTATCCCGAGCGAAGGCGAGGGTGCATGACAGAATCCCTGCGACCTGCGGTCGCAGGGGCCGGGCGGAGCCGGCATCCCGCAGCTATTCCGAATCGTGCGAAAGAGCCGCCGCAAGCCCGGCGGCGCAGGCCGCAGGCAGCGCATTCCGGATGCGTCCGACCAGTTCCTGCGCCTCGGCACACTCCACGGGCGAAAACAGCCGCGCTTCGGCGATCTGCCGGACGGCCCGGTCGAGCGCTGCGACGGTCTTTCCCAATTCGTATATCTGCGCCCCGGAGGCCGAGGCGAAGTCGATTTTACCCAACAGCACCGACGCATGGCGCGCATGACGTTCGAAATTGACCAGCACCGGGAAATCCCGCCGCAGGTCGTAAGGGGCCACCCAGAACGTTTCGAACATCAGACGGAATACGATATCTACAAGTTCAGCATTGCATTTCAACATTTTCCGCTCACATCTTCTCATTTCTCCAAACTTGCTTGGTCCGGAAAAAAAGCGCGGGCAGACTTGCTGCTCCACCGTCGAGGTATTGGACGACCCGTAACGTAGAATGCGGCAAATGCCCACGCTGGAAAACAGCGAGAGCATCAACCCTTATTCCTTACGTTACACAAAAGTGTCCAATTTTCGGCGGTAAGAAAAAAAGCCGATGCGCTTTTTATCCCAAAAATGTCAGCAATCCTCACAGACTGCTGTAACAAAGATAGTGAAAAATTGCACTTCCGGCGCAAAGCGGGGCAAAAATTCATTTTAATCGAATCCGAGGCATTGTGTATTCTGAATATTTTATAACTTTGTAAGTTGAAATAAAATTGATTATGCCGGAAAACAAATTCAAAATAGGCATCACGCAGGGCGACACGAACGGCATCGGCTGGGAAATCATTCTCAAGGCGCTCGCCGACCCGCGGATGACGGAGCTTTTCACACCCGTCGTCTACGGCTCGCCCAAAGCCGCGGCCTATTACCGAAATACCGTCGCGGAGATCGAAGCCTTCTCCTTCAACCCCGTGGCGTCGGCCGCCGAGGCGCGCCGCGGAAAGGCGAACCTCGTGGCATGCGGGGAGACGGCCGACATCGCGCCGGGCAAGCCGACCCCCGAAGCCGGACGCGCGGCCGTAGAGGCGCTGTGCGCGGCCATGCGCGACCTGAAGGCGGGACACCTCGACGCGCTCGTGACCGCACCCTTCGACAAGGAGACCGTGCAGGCGGACGACTTCCGCTACACGGGGCACACCGAATACCTGGCCGCCGAACTCGAAGGCGAAGCCATGATGATCCTGTGCAGCGACGTGCTGCGCGTGGGGCTGGTCACCAAGCACATCCCCGTCTCGGAGATCGCCCGCAACATCACCAAAGAGCGGATCGTGCGCGACCTCGGCACGCTGCGCCGTGCGCTCATAGAGGACTTCGGCATCGTCGAGCCGCGCATCGCCGTCATGGCGCTCAACGTGATGCAAGCCAGGGCCGAGGGCAACACCGGGGAGATCCTTTCGGGGCCCGAGGCCATCGCGCGCCGTCGCGAGGTGGCCGAGGCCCGCGCGGGCGAGCTCACGCCAGAGCGCGTGGCCGCCGACATCGCCCATTATCAAGAGATCGCCTATGAGAGGCTCAACCCCGAGGAGCTCGCGGAGATGTCTGACGCAGCCGCGTACGAGGCCGTGGCGGAGGCGTACGACGAGGCGACGCGCCTGGAGCTCTACGACCCGTACTACATCACGCTGCTCAAACCCTGGGCGGTCAGGGGCCTGGAGCCCTACCAGTACGCCTTCCGCGTCACCCCCGAGATGGCGCTTGACTTCTACGGCGCCCTGGCGGCCAGCCTGCAGGACTCCCTCGACGAGGGCATGGGAGGGGAGTGGGTCTACTCGCCGGCCGAGCGTGCGTTCTGGACCGAGAAGGAGGCCGGTGTGGCCGAGCCCATTGGATACGGGTGGTCCGGCGGATGGGACAACATCCTCGACTGCACGGCGTTCCTCGTCTTCGCCATCTTCGCCGTCTGCGTCACGGTGACGCCCCTGTTCGCCTCCGAGTATCGCGAGGGGACCGACGCGGTCCTTCTCTCGTCCCTAAACGGGCGCGGCAGGCTCGTGGCCGCGAAGCTCACGGCCGCCGTCCTTTACGCCACTGGCCTGTTCGCGGTCGGCACCGCCATCGTCTGCGGCGTCTCCCTGGTCTTCTATGGTACCGGAGGGGCGGACCTGCCCATACAGAACTACGCGCTCGGGTCGCCGTATTCATTCACGATGTGGCAGGCCGCAGCCGTATATGTCGGAGTGTTTTACCTGGTCATGCTCGGGATGCTGGCCCTGACGCTCGCGCTCTCCGCGTCGACGCCCTCCACGCTCGCCATCATCGTGACCGACGTGGTCGTCCTGTTCGTGACCGGCCTCCTCCCGTTCGCCGGCGTCGGGGTGCTGCGCCATATCCTCACGCTGTTCCCCATGGGGCTGCAGTCGCCGTTCGACATATTCGCCGCGCTGTTCTCCTACCCGGTGGGGCCGGTCGTGCTCGACCTCATCGGCATGGCGGCCCTCGTCTACGGCGCCCTCATCGCGGTCGGCGTCCCCCTCGCCCTGTGCTGGTGGTGCCGGCACCAGGTCGCCTGATAGGCGCCGCTGCGCCCAAACGAGGCCTTCTGCGCCCCCGCCTGAGATCGTCGGGCGGGGGGCGCCTCCGTTTCGACGGATTTCTCGCCGATCCCATGCGACCTGAGCGCGAGCGCCCGTGCCGGGGGCGGCGAACCGGATGCGTGCGCGTCGGGCTCGCCGCCCCCCCCCCTCTACTGGTTGCGCGTGTGCGAGACGCTGCTCGTGCGCCTCGGCCCGCTGCGCATGGAGGGGGTCGAGGTCGGTTAGCCGCCGCCTCTTTAATGCGGCCCGCCCGTCGGGCGCGCAGCTCGAAATGCGCTCGGACGGCTCGGAAGCCCTGACGAGGAACACATGTTCGTATATAATAGAGCTCAATGCGGACATGAGAGGAGACGGACATGGCGTTCGACTACAAGAAGGAATTCAGGGAGCTCTATGTCCCGCCCAGGAAGCCGACGATCGTCGACGTCCCCGCGATGACGTTCATCGCCGTCCGCGGTCACGGAGACCCCAACGAGGAGGGCGGGGCCTACCGGGACGCCCTCGAGGCGCTCTACGGCGTGGCGTACACGATCAAGATGTCCAAGAAGGGCGACCATCGCATCGAGGGCTACTTCGACTTCGTCGTGCCCCCGCTGGAGGGCTTCTGGTGGCAGGACGGCGTGCTGAGTGTGGATTATGCCCACAAAGAGGACTTCAACCGGATCTCGGTCATCCGAGTTCCGGAGTTCGTGACGCTCGGGGAATTCGAATGGGCCGTCTCGGAGGCGGCCGCCAAGAAGAAGCGGGACCTTTCCTGCGTGGAGCTTCTCACTATTGAAGAGGGGCTGTGCGTCCAATGCCTGCATGTCGGGCCGTATGATGACGAGCCGGTGACCGTCGAGGCGATGCGCGCGTTCGCTGAGGAGCGGGGCTGTGTCGAGGATTTCTCCGACGAGCGCCTGCATCACGAGATCTATCTCAACGATGCCCGCCGCACCGCACCCGAGAAGCTCAAGACGGTGATCAGGCACCCGGTCCGTAGGGCGTAGAGGCGCTATTGATAGACATTGAAGAAATTGCGCGGTTCCTCGGGCGGTCGGGGAGCGGGCGCCGGCTGGGCGCCCCTAGCACCGCGCCGGAGATCGGACGACGCGTCGGTCCCGACGACGAGCCTGGTCGCCATCGAGGGGCGCGGTGCGCGGCGCGTACATGATAGCGACGACAGGGGATGCCTGAGGGAATTCGGCCGTCGCCGAGAACGTTCACGGGTGGGGCGGAATCCACAGAATCACCCACGTTTCTACACCAACGGTGTAATCAAATGATTACACTTTCGATTGAGGAGGGGAATGGACCCAGTAGGACTATTTCTCCACGAGATGAAGGAAATCGTTGAAAAGAACGACTTTATCCTCGTGGAGCGAGAGGCGAGCCTCGAATTCATGGCTGACCTCGGTGTCACCATGGTCGAGCTAAGGAACGTGATCCTGTCGCTCAAGCCATCCGACTGCTTCGATGGCCCCGAGCGAGACAGGGACCCGCGCTTCACGGGTTGGACGGTGGCGGAGTTCTCGCCCGAGGCCTTCGGGAAGACCCTGTACCTGAAGATGTCCATCAAGCTCGAGGTTGAGCGCTGCAAGTGCCTCTCTGTGAAGTTGTACCGGGATAGAAAGGAGGTCCCGACGTGAGTGCCATGAATACGTTGAGTACCTATTGCGTGGAATGCGACCGGGAGGTCGATGCGCTAATCGAGCATCGCGATGAGTCAATGCGAATCAGGGGGCGGGAGACCGCCTACGGGGCGGAGGTCGCGGTTTGCCCCATCTGCGGGGCCGTGATAGCGGATTCCCGGGTCGAGGCACGCAACCTCGACGCTGCCTACGCGGCCTACCGCTCCGCCAACAACCTTCTCTCGCCGGAGGAGATCGGGGTGATACGGGGCCGCTACGGACTGTCCCTGAGGGATTTCAGCCGCTTCCTCGGATTCGGCGAGCAGACCGTGGCCAGATACGAGTCTGGCGCGCTCCAGGATGAGGCGCATGACGGGATGATGAGGCTCGTGGCGAGTCCCGAGGGCGCGGCGCTGCTCCTCGGCATCAGGAGGGACCAGCTCCCCGAGCGAACAGTCGAGTCCGTCGAGGGCTTCATTGCATCCCAATCGCCGCGCCGCTTCAGAGCCATCGACCTGAGCTGGCCGCCCCTGGAAGCATATACGCCGTCGAGGGCGAACGGGTATAGGGCTTTCGATTGGAAGCGCGCCGGAGCAGCGGTCGTCGCCTTGGCCATTCGATGCAAAGACCTATACAAGACGAAACTGCAGAAGGCCATGTTCTTCCTTGATTACTACTGCTTCGGTCAGACCAGCTCGTCCCTCACCGGCATCGCGTATGCCCATGCTCCCTACGGGCCCGTCATCAACGACAAAGACACGCTGCTGTACACCCTGCAACAACAGGGTGAAATCGAGTTCGTTCAGACCGAGTGGGGTGAGATTGTAATGCCTCTCGTGAACCACGATGAGATGTTCACCGAAAGGGAGCTCGAATATATCAACCTGGTCGCAAAAGCCGTTGATACGTTTGAGACCGCGTCTCAGATTTCCGGCTTCTCACATGAGCTCGCTGCTTGGAAAGAAACCAAAAACGGGGAGATCATCGATTACCCGAAATACGCGAAAGAGGTTATGACGGCAATCGAACGAAGGACGGTCGCCTAGGTCGGACCATTTTGGGTGCAAAAGCAAAGATGCCAATCGTGGTTGAGCATGTCGAAAGCGGGTGCCTCGAGTCGCGCGCGATGCCCGATTCGGGGCCTTTGAATGATGGGGCTGACGCGTGGGTGTTTGCTTGTCGGCCGCGTCTGAGCCCCGAGTGGAGTTGGAGCAAGTCGGTGACCGCGACGGGTGAATGCCCGACAACGGAGATCCCGTGGCGGATTGATGCTCGTTATTGCTAGAAGGCCAGTTCGAAATGGGACGCTGGAATCACAGTTGGAAATGACTTTGAACTGATACATGCCCTGCTGGGGGTCCGAGAGCGTCGGGGCAGCATTTCCCCTCCGTTTGGTTGCGACGCTGTTCTCGGAAATTTTGGTTACGACCCTGTCCATTAATAGAGGTGTGGGGTATTTGGTAGATAGGGATCGGTGTGATCGTGTCGGCCAACTTTGAACTACGAGTCAACTGTGCCAGTCCGCAAGTGCGAATGACTAGAACCAGTGGCGACCTGGGTGTGCCATACAGAGACAATGTTTCTTCGTCAGCATGGTTGCCCTTGCGGCTATCACGGTCTATTTGAATTCGAATCTGCAGTTGACGGCTTCTCTTGGGAGACGGGTTGACTTTGGCGTTTGCCCTTGCCAAGATACATACTAACGGTATGTATCCTTACACTTTTAGGGGGTTTGAGGGGTGGCCAGAAACAAATATCCGGAGGAGACGATCGCAAAGATTCTCGACGCCGCTCTCGAGCTTTTCTGTGAAAAGGGCTATGAGGAAACGACGATGGCAGACATTGTCGAAAAACTTGGCGGTCTCAGTAAGGGCGCGGTATATCACCATTTCAGATCCAAAGAGGAGATCTTCACTGCCGCTCTTGAGCGCGCCTCCGCCCCCGCCGTTTCCGCGATAGAAGCCACTTGCTCCGATCCTCGACTCACGGCCGTTGAAAAGCTCTCAGCTTTATATTCTGACTTCCCGTCTGGCCCCGCATTTGACCTATGGGAAAAGGCAAAGCCCTCCTCCGATCCGATCAGGAGCTCTCGTCTTCTCGAAGCCGAATACGCCAACTCGCTTGATTTGGCTTCTAAGTACGTTCTTCCGGTTTTGCTTCAGGGGCAGGCTGAGGGGACGGTTTTCGTCGATGATCCACTGGAGGTCGCGGAGGTCCTGACCCTCATTAGTAATTTGTGGTGTTCGCCGGTGTTCAATCCTGGTAGTCACGTTGACATACATAGGAGGGCGACGGTGTTTGCTCGTGTTGCCGAAGGCCTTGGTGTTCCGCTTGAGCACCTTGGAGACCGTAGTGGGAGTTAGTTGCTAAATCCGAGAGGCGGTCTCTAGATATATGGCACGTCTTGATGTCCTGAATACATACCGACCGTATGTATGCAAATCTGCCATTGGGGTGATTGCTATGCCCGCATCCAAGATACCTAGAATGGGAGACTATCGGCCGCCCTTCATTGTGCCGATAGCTACGCAAAGGGATCCATCGTGGTCTTGGAGACGCTTCAGTTCACCTTGGCACTGCAGACGCGGGAAATGTCCAGATCGAGAGCATTATATGGGTTCGCCGTCGTCGCTGGATTCGTTTGGTAAAAGAGGGGTTCTCCGCCCCGTCTTCTAGTCCGATTTCCCGACAAATCGTCGGGCTGATTTGAAAGGAGCGCATTGTGTCCGAGTTCGACGAGAAAGTTGAGGTCGTGGCGTCAGCGATTGAGGGGGCGGCGGAAAGGGCGTGGGGTAATCGAACTTTCCGCACCGTTTCCCTATCCTTGTCGGTCGCCGTTGAGGTTGGAATGATGGTGGGTGCCGTCCGCCTCCTCGACGGCGGGAGAAAGTCGGCTGCCGCATGCCTCTTCGGCTTGGGCGCAGTCGGACTCGCGTGCGACCTGCTGTTAAACGCAAGACACGGCTCACACTGCCGATAGGTACAGAACCCGCTTGAAAGCTGATATGGAGAGCCGTTCCGAAGGGGCGAGATGGGTGATCTCGAGGGCGTGGACTTCAAGGTCGAGCCCTTTCACAGGGGCTTGCTCGTTCACTCCTCATCCCGCCGATTCTCAACAGTTGAGATTGACGACCTGACCACGTTCCATGTATTTCATTTGGCTCCGGTATGCTGTCTTGCGTAAAGACGGATTCAGTGATTCTCATCTTTGCAGTGCGGGACTTGCCGGGGGCGGAAGTGGGGCTCTTGCTGGGAAGAGCGACGTCAGGGGAAACACCGCAAGCATCGGGGCAAGTAGGCGACACATAACTGGCTAGTCCTCCTTCCTCCACCTGCGGAGCGTCGGCAGGACGGAACCTAGGAGCGATGCACACTCGTCCGCGGACCAGTCCGTGTTCCGGGCCATGCGCGGCGCGCAGTCCTCGAGTATCTCGTCCAGGTGCATGGGCTCTGCCCTAGCGTCATAGCGCAGCTCCTCGAGCGCGCGGCCCCTGAAATCAGAGGCGGCCTTCGACTCGGCGGCGTCGAAGGCCGCGTTGAAGTCGTTTGCGGTGTAGAGGTCAGTCGGCTCCGCAAGGCGCTCGACCGATGCCGTGTCCCCGTCCGCCGGAAGGGAGAGCGCTGCGAGGGAGCCGAGGGTGGTGATTGCGATGGATTTCATCTTGAACTTCACATCGGCGGTCGCGGTGCCGGCCTTGTCATCCACCGATATGGCTCCTATCTCGTACTCGAAGCCGTCGAAGTACCCCTTCGCGAAATCCTCCGCATCGAGGTCGAGGACCTCGAGGGACCTGCCCGAGCTGTCGGCACGCCTGTCGACGAACTTCTCGTTATCGGGCGTGATGTTGTCGAACGCCCCGGTCATCTCCGTTCGGCCGTGCTTGGGCGGGCCCGCAACGGACGGCCCGCTTTTCGATATGGGGCATATCTTTGGCGCCTCGCGCTTCCGGGGCCCATGACGAACGGACGGGACGACGAGCGGCGCCGGGAATCGGCGAATTGCGTGACTATGAGTCGGTTGGCATCTTCAGGCATTGGGGTTGGGTTTTTGTAGCTGGGCGGATTTATCGTAAGACGGCCCCTGTCAAAGCCGATACCCGGTAAAGAACCCAAGTGATCAATTGATATAAAAACAGGCCGGATATGATATCCGGCCTGCGTTGCTTCTGGTGGGCCCTCCGGGATTCGAACCCAGAACCCAGGGATTATGAGTCCCCTGCGCTAACCGTTGCGCCAAGAGCCCGTATATGCTGAATTCAGCGGCTAAGATACTAGCATGCGCGTCGAGACAATTCAATTCTCCGATGTCGACTGGGCTTCAGACCTAGAGGACAGGCGCCACTTGCTCTCGCGGAGTCTGACGACGGAGGCGAATTCGAAAAATACTTGTTGCGCCGTCTCAGGTTCTCGTGTTAGTATTCTCCTTGCTGAAAAGCACGGGCGATTGGCTCAGGGGTAGAGCATATCCTTCACACGGATGGGGTCACAAGTTCGAATCTTGTATCGCCCACCATCACACATTAAAGGCTCCAGGCAACTGGAGCCTTTTTGCTATAGAGACTCAGCGACCTTGTGAGGGTGACATGATTCTCCTTGTCGACAAAATCGAGAAGTCCTTCGGCGCCCGGACTCTGTTCACGGGTGCCACGCTCCAGGTGAATGCCGGCGAGCGGTACGCCCTTGTCGGTCCTAACGGTGCCGGCAAGACGACGCTACTTAAGATCATCATGGGCATCGACAGCCCCGATGCCGGGTCCGTTGCGTTTGCCAAGGATGCCAATGTCGGCTATCTCGAGCAGGAGACCAAACTTGCCGGTGATACCTCCATCATCCAGGAGGTTATGGACGCTGCGATCGAAATCAAGACGATGGGGGAGCGCGCCGAGGAGCTTCAGCTCAAGATTGCCGAGGCTGGAGAGTCTGGCGAGGTTCCTCAGGCCATGCTTGACGAGTATGGTCATGTGCAGGACCGCTTCGAGCGCTTGGGCGGCTACGAACTCGAGAGCAACGCGCGTCAGATTCTTGCCGGCCTGGGTTTTAAGCCCTCGGATTTCGATCAACCGTGTTCCGAGTTCTCCGGTGGCTGGCAGATGCGTATCGCGCTGGCCAAGCTGTTCCTCCGCCATCCCGACGTCCTGTTGCTCGACGAGCCCACCAACCACCTCGACCTCGAAAGTGTCCAGTGGCTGCGCGGGTTCATCTCCGCCTACGACGGCGCCGTGCTGATCGTCAGCCACGACCGTGCCTTTATGGACGCCTGCGTGGATCACGTGGCGGCCCTCGAGAACCGTCGCATCACCACCTACACGGGCAATTACAGCTCCTATCTCAAGCAGCGCGAGGACAACCTCGAGCAGATGCGCGCCAAGCGCGCCGCCCAGGAGCGCGAGATCGCCCATATGCAGGTGTTCGTCGATAAGTTCCGTTACAAGCCGACCAAGGCCGCCCAAGCCCAGGAGCGCATGCGCCGCATTGAGCAGATCAAGAGCGAACTCGTGATCTTGCCTGAGGGCCACAAGCACGTCAATTTCAAGTTCCCCGATCCTCCGCGCTCGGGAGATATGGTTATCAAGCTGGAGGATTTTGCCAAGCGCTACGGCAGTAAGACCCTTTACGAGCACGCTGACCTGACGCTGTACCGCGGGGACCGCGTCGCGCTCGTCGGACCCAATGGCGCCGGCAAGTCCACGCTCCTCAAGATGCTCATCGGCCAGGAGGCGCCGACTGAGGGTGCCCGTTCGCTCGGCACCAACGTCGGCGTGGCGTACTACGCTCAGCATCAGCTCGAGGGGCTTAAAGAGGGCAATACCGTCCTGCAGGAGATCGACTCCGTTGCCCCGACCTGGACTGTCCCGCAGCAGCGCAGTCTGCTCGGTGCCTTCCTCTTCGCCGGCGAGGATGTCGACAAGCGCGTGGGGGTTCTTTCCGGCGGCGAGCGCGCCCGCCTTGCGTTGGCCAAGATGCTCGTCGCCCCTGAGGCGCTGCTCTGCCTCGACGAGCCCACCAATCATCTCGATATCGATTCCGTCGACATGCTCGAGAACGCCCTCAAGAGCTTCCCGGGCACCATCGTCCTCATCTCCCACGACGAGCACCTGGTGCGCGCTGTGGCGAACCGCGTGGTTGATATCCGTGACGGAAAGATGACCGTTTACGACGGCGATTACGACTATTACCTGTTCAAGCGCGAGGACCTGGCTGCGCGTGCCGCGGCTGAGGCGGCTGAGCCTGCAAATGCCTCCAGGCAGCAGGTCCCGCAACGTTCCGACGAGCCTCAGGCTGTGGCGCCTCGCGAGGGCAGGAAGACCAAGGAGCAGAAGCGTGCCGAGGCTGCCGCGCGCGCCGAGCTCAATCGCCGCCTAAAAGGCACGAAGGACCGCCTCAAGAAGGTCGAGGCCGAGCTTGATGTGAAGCGAGCCCGCTACGACGAGCTCATGGCTCTCATGGCCAGCGAGGAACTGTATGCCGACCAGGATAAGTTCAACGCCGCGCTTGTTGAGTACAACGGGCTCAAGCAGGAGCTTCCGGCTCTCGAGGACGAGTGGCTCGAGCTGTCCACCACGATCGAGGAGGAGACTGCCCGTGGACTCGCGTAGAGCGCTTGCCGTCGCCCTGTCGCTTCTGGGTTTCGCTTTTAGGTTGTTCGCGCTCGTCCTCTGTGCGCTCACGGTCGTCCTGTGCTTCAACGGATTCGCGACGATGCTCGGCATCGTGAATTTCGTCGTTGACCTCACCCGGGCGCTTCCGGATATCATCGCGGGCTATGGTTTGATTCCTACGCCCTTTGGCGGCGTGTTCCGCTTCGACTTTGCAGTCGTGGCGGCGGTATGCTTCTTTGTGGATTACCTGCTCGGCCGTATCTCTCAAACTATCCGTTAGGAGGCATGGGGTGAATTTCGACTATTTGTTCGGCTTGCTCGCAAGCGCAGCGGCCGTGATCATCGGCATTGTGGTGCATGAGAGCGCCCACGCGCTCGCCGCCTACCTTTTGGGCGATCGCACGGCTCGATCGCAGGGCCGCATCTCGCTCAATCCGCTTCGCCACATCGATCCCTTCGGCACCATATTGCTGCCCCTGATCATGATATTGGCCGGCGGCCCCGTCTTTGCATTTGCCAAACCCGTACCCATCTATCTTGGCAATCTCAAGCATCCCAAGCGCGATGAGGTGATCGTCTCTCTGGCGGGTCCTTTGAGCAACATCGCCCTTGCCGTCCTGGGCGCGCTTCTTTTGCGTGGCCTGGCCAACGATCCCGCGCTGTTCGCGGGCGGTCTGGCGCAGTACGGACCGGCTGCGCAGGTCGCTCCGCACTTGGTTCACTTCTCGTTGACGCTCATGAGCGTCAACCTCTCGCTCGCGTTCTTCAACTTGATCCCGCTGCCGCCGCTCGACGGTTCTTCGTTGCTTGTCCCGTTTCTCAAGGGTCGAGCCCTGCAGACGTATTACGAGGTCCAGCGCTATTCCATGCCCATTCTGATCGTCGTTCTGTACGTGTTGCCGAGCTTGCTGCACATCGATTTGATCGGCCTGTATTTCAGCATCACGGTCGATCCCTTGTATCTCAACCTCGTCAGCTTTGCTTTGGGGTTTTAAAGCCCGTCGGTGCGCTAAACTCAGTGCGTATGCGTTTTTTAGAGTGAGAGGGGGATCGCATGTCGTACCGCGTGTCAACGCAGGTCTATTCCGGACCGTTTGACCTTCTGCTTCAGCTTGTGAGTAGGCAAAAAGTCGACATCGGCTCGATCTCCATCTCCGAGGTCGCCGAGCAGTACCTCGCCGAGGTCGAGCGCCTCGAGGCGCTCGACCTCGATGTCGCGAGCGATTTTCTGCTCGTCGCCGCGACTTTGCTTGACATCAAGGCCGCGTCGCTTGTCCCCGACGATTCGACCAATGTCGCCGAAGACGATGATCTGGACGACGAATTCTCGGGCTTGGATGCCGATTCCTTGCGCGAGGTCCTCATCCAGCGCCTCATAGCCTACAAGCAGTTCAAGGGTGCGGCTGCCGCGTTGGGGGCGCGTATGGAGGCCGAGAGCCGCATGCATCCGCGCGTTGCCGGTCCCGACCCCGAGTTCTTGAACTTGATGCCCGATTACCTTGCGGGTATCACGCTGCGCGGCCTTGCCGTCATCTGCGCGGATTTGGATGGCAAGCGCGAGACGTTCCTGCTTGAGGCCGAGCATGTCGCCCCCAGCCGCGTGCCCATCGAGCTCACGGTTGCCTCTGTCGACCGCGTCACGATCTCGCGGCCCCATCTCACGTTCCGCGATCTTCTGGATGGGGATGCGACCACCGAGCAGATCGTCGCCACGTTTCTCGCCATTCTCGAATTGTCAAAGCGCGGCTCCGTCACGCTCGAGCAAGACGAGAACTTCGGCACCATCCGCATCGACCGAGTCGCGGGCGCACCCGAGTACCGCCCCGAGGACGGTTCGCTTTTTGACGAGGAGGACTAATGGAGCATCTGAGCGAGCTTGAAGCCGGTTCCATCAAGGGCGCCCTTGAGGCGCTGCTGCTGGTTTCGAGCGATCCCGTGAGCGCAAGTCAGCTCGCGGGCGTTCTCGGTTCGACCCCCGGTGAGGTCGCCTCCCTTCTGGCTGATCTCAAGGTCGAGTATGAGGAGGCCAATCGCGGTCTTCAGTTGCGTGAGGTCGCAGGGGGCTGGCGCCTATTCACACATCCCGCGTTTCATGACCAGGTCGAGTCATTTGTCCTGTCATGGGATACTCAGCGCTTGTCGCAGGCCGCCCTCGAGACGCTCGCTGTCATCGCCTATCATCAGCCGGTCACGCGCGAAATGGTCAAGGGCATCCGCGGCGTAAACTCCGATGGCGTCATCTCCTCTTTGGTGGATAAGGGCCTCATTCGCGAGATGGGCCGGGACCCCCAGCGCGGCCAGGCCATTCTCTACGGCACCACCAACGCGTTCCTCGAGAAGTTCGGCTTGCGCTCCACGCGCGATCTCCCCGATCTCGAGCAGTTCGCCCCTGATGAGCAGGCTCGCCAGTTCATTCGCGAGCGTCTTTCTGGCCGATCAATCCAGTCGACCCTCGATGAGGTGGACGAGGATCTGGAAGAGGAGCGCGAGCTCATCTCCACGGATGAGGGCAACGCCGACGTCGGCGCCACGTTCGATGGCGATTCGTTCGACAAGGACCGCGATGCGTAGCGCCAGTGAGGGCTTGCCGCTCGTCCATGAGGGCGACTCGATGCTGGTTCCCATGCGCTTACAGCGTTTTCTCGCGCGCGCAGGCGTTGCGAGTCGGCGCGGGTCTGAAGGGCTCATGACTGCTGGGCGCGTTCGAGTCAACGGCGAGGTCAAAACCGAGCTCGGCACGAAGGTCGATCCGCGATGCGATGAGGTCACGGTTGACGGCGTTCCCGTCGTGCTCGGCTCCGGTCCCGCCTACATCATGCTCAACAAGCCCGCCGGGTTCCTCACCACGATGAGCGACCCGCATGGGCGTCCCACCGTCGCTGAACTCGTGCCCAGCAAAAAGTTTCCCGGGCTCTTCCCGGTCGGTCGTTTAGACATGGACACGACCGGCCTGCTCTTGTTCACCACCGATGGTGATTTGGGCCAGCGCCTGCTTCATCCGTCTCACCATGTGTGGAAGACCTATCGTGCCATCGTGGACGGCCGCTGCTCAGATGGAGACCTGGAGCCCTTGCGGGTCGGGCTCACCCTCGACGACGGTCCGTGCCAGCCCGCGCGGTGCCGCGTGCTCGAGCCGGCAGATGCTCGCATCCCCGGCTTCTCCCGGCTCGATCCGGGGACGACGGCCGTCGAGGTCATCATTCGAGAAGGCCGAAAGAACCAGGTCAAGCGCATGCTCTCCAAGATCGGTCATCCCGTCATCGCCCTGCATCGCTGCCGGTTCGGCGAATTGCGGCTCGGTGACTTGGCTGAAGGCTCTTGGAGGCAACTCACCGACGAAGAGGTCGCGTCGCTCAAATCCGCGCTGCGGCTTGATCTATAGGAGGATTTCATGATCATCGCCATTGACGGGCCCGCCGGTTCGGGCAAGTCCACCATCGCCCGCGAGGTAGCCACGAGATTCGGCTTTTCCAAGCTCGATACAGGCGCTATGTATCGCTCTGTCGCGTTGAGTGCACTGCAGCGCGGCATTTCGCTTGAAGATGCTTCGGCGACTGCTCAGCTTGCGCGTGACATCCGCATCACGTTTGGCGCTGAGAATCACGGCAACGTCTCCGTCTTCGTGGACGGGGTCGACGTCTCCGACGCGATCCGCACCCCCGAGGTGGACCGCAACGTCTCCGCAGCGGCTGCCAATCCGGAGGTTCGCGCCGCCATGCTCGACCCGCAGCGCCGTTTCGCCGAGGGCCGTGATGTTGTTGCCGAGGGCCGCGATATCGGCACCGTTGTCTTTCCGGAGGCGGAGCTCAAGGTGTTTTTGACCGCCGATCCGCGTGAGCGTGCTCGTCGTCGTGTCATGCAGCGCCATGAGGGCGCCGAGGTCGATGCATCCGTAATCGAGGCCGAGATCGAGCAGACGCTCGCCGATATCGAGCGTCGTGACGCGCTTGATTCCAAGCGTGAAACTGCGCCGCTCACCTGTGCCGACGATGCCGTTCGCATTGATTCGACGAGCCACACAATCGATGAGATCGTCTCCATGATCGAGCATCTCATCGCCGAGAGGAGGTAGCATGGCCGGGGAGATCTCGACTCCGCGTGATGCGGCTTCGCATTACAACTGCCCCATGTCGGCGTTTCCGCTGCATGAGCGCGCGATCTATACCATTGTCATGGCTGTTCTCTGGGCATTCTCCAAAGTCATGTGGCGCTGGCACCTCGAGGACGCCGAGAAGGTGCATGCCCGTTGTGCCGACGGCGTCGTCATCATTTGCAATCACACTTCGATGGCCGAGGTTTTGCCTCTCGTCACGAGCGAGTGGGCGGCCGGCCGCCGCGTCCGCCCGATTTTCAAGTCGGAATTCAACAAGGCCGGCATCGTCCGCTGGGCTTTCGCCCTCGCGGGCGGCATCCCCGTCGATCGCGGTGAGGCTGATATGGCGGCCCTGCGCGCGGCCCAGCATGCCTTGCAGCGCGGCGAGGATGTGCTGATTTTCCCTGAGGGTACTCGCGTTCGCACCGATGACCAGCCGTTCGAGGTTCACGGAGGCTTCGCACTTATAGCGCAGATGGGAAAGGCGCCCGTTTCCCCAATGGCCGTTTGTGGTTTTCGCGATATCACACCTGCTGGTAAAAGAATCATGCGCCCCAAGAAGTGCTGGATGCGAGCTGGTGATTCCGTCCTTCTCGAAGATGCTCCCGAGGGCATGAAGCGCCGCGAACGCACGCAGTGGGTTGAGGATGAGTCCATTCGACGTATGTATGCGATTCGCGATGCGCTGCGCGCTGAGCATCCGGGGAGGTTCTAGATGTCTCACATCGAGATCGAGGTCGCTCGCTACGCCGGCGTATGCTACGGCGTCGAGCGTGCGCTCGGTATGGCTGAGAAGGCCGCTGACGAGGCCCGCAAGCCCGTCAATACGCTCGGCCCCCTCATTCACAATCCGCTGGTCGTCAACGATCTCGAAAGCATCGGCGTGGGCACTGCCTCGAGCGTTTCCGAGGTCGAGGAGGGCACGCTCATTATTCGTGCCCACGGCGTCGTGCCGAGTGTCGTCGAGGATGCCCGTACCCGCGGCCTCGATGTCTTGGATGCAACGTGCCCCTATGTCAAGAAGGTCCATAACGCCGCCGAACGCCTCGTGCGCGAGGGATATCAGCTCATCGTAGTAGGGGAGAGCGGTCACCCCGAGGTCGAGGGCATCATGGGACACGCAGGGGATGACGCTCACGTGGTCTCCGTTCCCGGGGATCTCGACGCCATCGATCTTTCGCGCAAGGTCGGCGTGGTCGTGCAGACCACCCAGACGCCCGGAGCGCTGGCCGATGTTGTTGCCGAACTATCCAAGCGGACCATGGATTTGCGCGTCATCAACACCATCTGCTCCGCGACTCAGGAACGTCAGGATAGCGCGGCCGAACTTGCCCGTCGCGTCGACGCGATGATCGTCGTCGGCGGCAAGAACTCCGGCAACACACGTCGTCTTGCCGAGATTTGCACGGCGGCCTGCCCCAAAACGCATCACATCGAGGACGCCTCCGAGATCGAGGCGGCGTGGTTTGACGGAGCTTCTCATATCGGCGTGACCGCAGGCGCGTCGACGCCTGCCTCGCATATTGAGCGCGCCCTTGTCCGCATGCGGAGCCTTCTGGAGTCCTGATGGCCGAACGAGATTCGAACATGCCCTCGGTGCCCACGTATGCGGGCACCGTTGCGCCATATGCCCTGTCAAAGGATCCATCTTCAGACGGTGCCACCGTTTTGTCGGTGACCCCCGATTCTCCCGCATATGACATAGGGCTCGAGCCTGGTATGCGCGTGCTCACGGTGAATGGCAAGCCGCTCACCGATATGATCGTGTGGCTGTGGGAGACCGAGGACGTCGAGGCCGAGATCGAGGTATTCGATCCGCGTGACAACACGGTCGCATCTGCTGTGATCGAGCGTTTCCCGGGCGAGGAATGGGGCGTCGATTTCGACGGCGTCGTCTTCGACGGGATGCGCACCTGCGTGAACGCCTGCATCTTTTGCTTCATGAACATGCTCCCCAAGGAGAGCCGATCCACTCTTACCATTCGGGACGACGATTATCGCCTGAGTTTTTTGCAGGGCAATTTCGTGACGCTTACGAATATGAAGGACCCCGAGGTCGAAGATGCCATCGACAAGATGCTCTCGCCCATGAACGTGTCGCTTCATGCCATCACCCCTGAGTGCCGACGCAAGCTCATCGGGCGCAACGCACCGCGTGGCATCGAGGTGCTTGAGCGCTTTCTCGAGGCTGGTATCGAGATCCATGCGCAGATCGTGCTTTGCCCCGGGATCAATGACGGAGACGAGCTGCTCGCAACTCTCGAGTACGTGGAGGCCCATCCCGGCATCACGAGCCTTGCCATCGTCCCGCTTGGCTTCACCAAGCATCAGAAGCGCTTCACCACCTCGTACTCCGATGATGTCGAGGCGTCGCGGGCCGTTGTCAAGATGCTCGAGCCGTTCCAACAGCGCGCCCGCGAGGAGCGCGGTTGCACAGTATTTCAGCTCGCGGATGAGTTTTACATCGATGCTCATCTGCCGGTCCCACCTGCAGAGACCTATGATGGCTTTCCGCAGTTCTACGACGGCATCGGTATGCTTCGCAGCTTCCTGGACGAAGTCGAGTCCGTGAGGGCTGCCAGGAGTTTGGAGGTCGCTCGCGTCTTCGAGCGGCTCGGCGAGTCGGGCCGTCGGGTCCTCATCATTTCCGGAGAAGCGGCGCAGGGCACCTTCGGCGCGTTTTGCAGCATGTTCGATGCAGGCGTCATCGATGTCTGCACGATTAAAAACGAGTACTTCGGCGGCAACGTGAACGTCACGGGCCTCATCTGCGCGTGTGATCTGCTCGGCCAGCTGCCAGCCGACTTGACGGACATCGAGCTGCTCATTCCAGATGTGATGTTCAACTACGACGGTCTTACCCTCGACGGCCTCGCCCGTGATGAGGTCACAGCTGAACTCGAGCAGCGCGGTGCGATCGTGCATTACGCCACTCCCGCGCCGAACCATCTACTCGACGCGTTGGTCTAACTGAACGCCGATGCGTGGGCATAATTCCTTCGGGCGTGGTTTCGCTTCGCTTCACAAAAAACGCCCTACGGAAATATGCCCCCGCATCGGCTGCCCATAAATAGCGCCGAGCACATATTTTTCCAACGAGGGTGGCTTGGATCGCGATGGGCGACCCTCCGGGGTGGACATATTCTCGTAGGGTGTTTTGTGAGCGAAGCGAACCACACCCGAAGAGATTATGTCCACCCCGTGGGATGCGTCATCGCCACGGAGCACATGCTAGAATTTCACCAACTGTGACTATCCAAGGAGAACCTATGTCTCGTCCTATTGTCGCGATCGTCGGGCGCCCTAACGTGGGCAAGTCGACGCTCGTCAATCGCATCGCGCAGACGTCCGATGCCATCGTTCATCAGAGCCGCGGCGTCACGCGCGACCGCAGCTACCATGTCGCCGACTGGAACGGCCGCGAGTTCATGCTCGTGGACACGGGCGGTATCGAGCCCATGAAGAGCGACGATGTCTTTGCCACGTCCATCCGCGACCAGGCCCTGGCCGCCGCCGAGGAAGCCGCTGTCATCCTGTTTGTGGTCGACGGTTCTGTCGGTGTCACCGAGGAGGATGAGAGCGTCGCCCGCATGGTGCGCAAGCTCAAGAAACCGACGTTCCTGCTCGTCAATAAGCTCGACAATCCCGCCCGTGAGAACGACAGTCTTTGGGAGTTCTATTCCCTGGGCGTGGGTGACCCCGTCGCCGTCTCCGCCCTGCACGGCCATGGCACCGGCGACCTGCTCGACGAGGTCGTCTCCCTGTTGCCCGAGGACGCGGGCGATGAGGACGACGAGCCCGATACGCTGCGCGTCGCCATCATCGGCCGACCGAACGCCGGCAAGTCCTCGCTCTTCAATAAGATGATCGGCAATGACCGCTCCATCGTGAGCAATATCGCCGGTACCACGCGCGATGCCATCGACACAGTTGTCGAGCGCGATGGCAAGCGCTATCGCATGGTCGATACCGCGGGTATCCGTAAGAAGAGCACGGTCTATGAGAATATCGAGTACTACTCCATGGTCCGAGGGCTCCGCGCCATCGATCGCGCGGACGTCGCGCTGCTCGTCGTCGACGCCTCCACGGGCGTGACGGAGCAGGACCAGAAGGTTGCTAATCTCGCGATCGAGCGCGGCTGTGCCCTGGTGGTGCTGCTCAACAAGTGGGACCTCCTCAAGGACGACTACGAGCGCGAGGCCGTCATGGAGACGGTCGATCGCCGCCTGACCATGGCGCCCTGGGCCGAGTATCTGCGTATTTCTGCCATGACCGGCCGCAGCGTCCACAAGATCTGGGATATGGTCGATGCCGCGGCCGAGCGTCGCGCGAGCCATATCACCACTTCTCAGCTGAACAAGCTCCTTACCGATATGCGTGAATTCGGCCATACCGTCTCCGATGGCAAGCGCCGCCTCAAGATGCACTACGTCACGCAGACGGGTGAGAAGCCCCCGGCGTTCACGTTCTTCGTCAACCACACCGACTTGGTGTCCGACAACTACAAGCGGTACATCGAGAACCGCATGCGCGCCACCTTTGATTTCAGGGGAACGCCGATCCGCCTGCGCTTCCGTGCCAAGAAGAGCGACAAGGACAAGGAGTAGCGATGCCGGGGATGGATCGCTTCCTCGCCCTTGCTGGCCCGGGGATGTTCGGGGCTTCCTGGTGGCCGTTGATTCTCACGTACCTTCTCACGTTCCTTGTTTGCGGTATTCCCTTTGGGAAGATCTTTGCCAGATTGCTCGGTAAAATTGACCTGCAGAAGGTCGGCTCCGGCAACATCGGCACCACCAATGCGCTCCGCGCCGGAGGCCCCAAGGTCGCGATTCCCACGCTCATCTGCGACGTCTTCAAGGGCGTTCTTGGCGTGAACGCGGCCCGTCTCGTCGTCGCGAACATGGTTCGCATCGAGCCTGTCGACGTACTCGCCCTCAACGGTGGCGCCGGCATCGGCGACACCCTCCTGGCTATCGCGGGGCTCGTATGCCTGTGTGGCCATATCTTTTCGCCCTATCTCCACTTCAAGGGTGGTAAAGGTATTGCGACGGGCGTGGGTGTGCTGTTTGGTCTTTCCTGGCCCTTCGCCTTGCTGCATCTCGGGATTTTCATCGTGGTCGTGGCGTTCACGCGTCTCGTGTCGCTCGGTTCCATCATCACCGTTCTGGCCCTGCCCATCACGGTTCCCTTGTATTTTGCGGGCGATAGCCTGAGCTTCAAGGTGATCATGTCCCTTCTCGGGCTGCTGATCGTTTGGGCCCATCGCTCCAACGTCAGGAAGCTCCTGAATGGCACGGAGTCCAAACTCTCTTTTTCTAAACGCGTCGATAAGATGGATGAGTAACATGCGCATCGCACTGATCGGTACCGGTTCGTGGGGCACGGCCATGGCCGGCCTTGTGGCCTCTCATGGGCATACCGTCGTCATGTGGTCCTACGACCCCGCTCCGGCGCACGAGATCAACGAGCTTCATACCAACAGCTGCTATCTCTCAGACTACACGCTGCCTGAGAGCGTGAGCGCGACCTGTTCGCATGAGGAGGCTCTGGCTGGCGCAGATGCTGTGATTTTCGCCGTACCCTCGTCGTTCTTGAGGGGCGTTGCCCGTGATTGCGCGCCCTACATCCCGGATGGCTTGCCGGTGCTTTGTCTGGCAAAGGGAATCGAACTCGGCACCGGGCTGCTTATGAGCGACGTCATCGCCAGCGAAATCGGTCATCCCGAGCGCATCGCGGCGCTTTCAGGCCCCAATCACGCCGAGGAGATCTGCCATGGGGCCCTTTCCGCCTCGACCATCGCTTGTGAGAGCATGGAGATCGGCGATTTCTTCAAGGGCATCATCCTCGGACCGAACTTCCGCATCTATCTCTCGACCGATCTGGTCGGTGTTGAGCTTTGCGGTGCGATGAAGAACATCATGGCCATCATCTGCGGCATCGCCGCCGGGTCGGGCATGGGCGACAACGCCCTTGCGCTCATCATGACCCGTGGACTGGCTGAGATGAGCCGTCTGGTCCATGCTTGCGGCGGAGAGGCTATGACCTGCATGGGCCTGGCCGGCATGGGCGATCTGATCGTGACGTGCACCTCGCGCCATTCGCGCAACCGTTCTTTTGGTGAGGCGTTCGCCCGTGGTGAGACACTCGAGGGGTACCAGGCGCGACGTCGGATGGTCGTCGAGGGAGCAGCGGCCGCAAAGAGCGTCAGCGAGCTCGCGCGCTCCAAGGGCGTCGACGTGCCATTTGCCTTTGCGCTTGAGCAGCTCCTCTACGGCAGCATGACGCTCGAGGAGGCGCTCGACCAGCTTACCAGCCGCATGCCGGGTGAGGAGTTCTACGGTCTCGACGAATAGCCGTTTCGCATCTTCAGCCCTCGCATAACCGCATATCAATTCGTTCGAAAGGAACGCCATGTCAGCTTCAATCCAGATTTCCCCTTCCATCCTCTCGGCCGATATGGCGAACCTCGCGCACGACCTGAAGCGTATCTCGAATGCGGACCTTATTCATGTTGACGTCATGGATGGTCACTTCGTGCCGAATCTGAGTTATGGCACGGCCATCGTAAAGGCATGTAAGAGCGCCACGGACATCCCGCTCGACGTTCATCTCATGGTTTCCAATCCCGACGACACGGTCGATTGGTACATCGACGCCGGCGCCGACCTCGTCACCGTCCACTATGAGGCCTCCACGCATCTGCACCGCACGGTTTCCCACATCAAGTCCCGTGGTTGCAAGGCTGGTGTGGTGCTCAACCCCGCCACTCCCGTGGATGTGCTCGAAGATATCCTCGATGACCTCGATATGGTCCTGCTCATGAGCGTGAACCCTGGTTTCGGCGGACAGAAGTTCATCCCGCGCACGCTCGATAAGCTCCGTCGCCTGCGCGCCATGTGCGTCGAGCACGGCGTCGATCCGCTCATCGAAATCGATGGCGGTGTGGGCGCCGGCAACGCCGAGGAGCTTGGTGCCGCCGGTGCGACGGTTCTCGTGGCCGGTTCGGCCGTCTTCGGAGCTGAGGATCCGGCTCAGGCAGTCGAGGACATCCGTCAGGCCGGTACGCGCGGCCGAGCTTCCAAGGAAGCGTAGGCGCGATGTCTGACACGTATACCAATCTCGACTACGCGGCCTCGACGCCCATGAGGCCCGAGGCAATCCGCGCTCAGCTTGATTACGATGCCTCGGAAATCGCCGGGGCAAATCCCAACTCCCTGCACTCCCTCGGTCGCAAGGCCGCGCAGGTGCTCGAATCTTGTCGTAGGGTTGTCGCCCGCAGCTTCGGTTCGCGCGTACGCGCCTCTGAGGTGCTATTTTGCGGTGGCGGAACCGAGGCCAACGTCTTGGCGCTCATCGGTCTTGCCGAGGCGGCTCGTGCGGCCGATCGCCGGCGCGACCGTGTTGTCGTTTCCGCGATTGAGCACGATTCGATCCTCGACAATCTCCCGCAGCTTCGTGCTCTCGGGTTCACGGTCGATACGGTCAAGCCCAACCGTCGAGGATATGTCGAACCTTCTGAGCTCGAAGCGCTCATGGGTCCCGATGTCGCGCTTGTGTCGATCATGTTCGCCAACAACGAGACCGGCGTTATCCAGCCCGTCCGAGCGCTTGCCGATGTGGCCCATGCCCACGGGGCCGTCTATCACGCCGACGCCGTCCAGGGTTGGCTGCATGTGCCCTTTGATGTTGCAGATCTCGGTGTCGATGCCCTCTCCATCGCCGGGCATAAGGTCGGCGGGCCGGTCGGCATCGGCGCCTTGTATCTCAAGGGCCGAACCCCGATTCGCCCACGCAGCCTCGGAGGTGGGCAGGAGCGCGGTCTCAGGCCCGGCACCCAAGATCTTCGGGCCATAGTTGGACTTGCCGCCGCCGCCGATGCGCTTTTGCCGCACGTAGCCGAGCACGTTTCTGTGCTCAGGCCTCTGGCCGATAACCTGTATGATCGACTCTGCTCAAATTCCAAGGTTCATGCCACGATGGGGGATTGGGCCGATTCCGATCGTCTCCCCGGCATCGTGAGCATTTACGTCGAGGGCATCGACTCCGAGGAGCTCATCTTGAAGCTCGACGGCCTTGGGTTCGCCGTTTCCGCGGCGAGCGCCTGCTCGAGTGGGAGTATGGATGCCAGCCATGTGCTGCGGGCTATGGGGATTCCTCGTGAGGATGCGCTCGGCTCCTTGCGCATCTCCTTCGACGACCGCGTCGACCCTGCTGCCCTCGACCGATTTGTCGAGGCCTTTTTCGAGGTGGTGAACGATGCTCGTCCGTGACCTTGAATCTTCCCTGCTCGCACGTTTCCCACGTCGGGATGCCGAGGCCTGGGACCATGTGGGGCTCTCCGTGGGCGATCCCGATGCCAAAGTACGCGGTGTGCTGTGCTCTTTGGATGCCACCCTGGACTCGCTGCACGCAGCGTGCTCCTTGGGTTGCAATGTGCTGTTGGCGCATCACCCGGTTTACATCTCGGCTCCTGACAGCTTCTGCCCTCCCTCTGCAGAACGTCCCTCGAGTTCCGCCGTCGTGTACGAGGCCGCCCGGCTCGGTGTGAGTGTCATCTCGCTTCACACCAACCTTGATCGCTCCCACGAGGCGAGGGCCTCACTTCCCGGTCTTCTCGGTATGGAGGCGCGATCTTCTCTCGAGTACCCAAACGACCCGGATGCGACTGGTTTGGGAAGCCTGTGTGCTTGTGACCCCATCACGCTCGGCGATCTTGCCGTTCGTCTGCGGGATTCGTTTGAGACGGTGCCGACCGTTTGGGGCGATCCTAAGATGATGGTCTCTCGACCGGCGTTTCTCGGCGGTAGCCTCGGTGATTTCGGTGAGCTCGCCATGCGCGCGGGCTCCGATGTCGTGGTGACGGGAGAGGTGGGCTATCATCGCGCCCAGGACCTCTCCCTCAGGGGAATGGGCGTTGTGGCTTTGGGCCACGATCGCTCCGAGCAGCCGTTCTGCTCGATTTTGGCCGACGTCTGCGTCTCATTTGGCGTCCCGGCCGAACACGTATATGTCAATCCGCTGCCCACGCAATGGTGGGTGCCGACGCAAGGAGATTTCGCATGAGTCTTGGTTCCGATCTGATCAAGCTGCAGGAGACCGACCTCGAGCTTGCAAAGCTGGGCAAGCAGCTCGGCTCGCTGCCCATCATCGACGAACTTGCCAAGAAGCGCGCGGCTCTCACCAAGCTCCGCGCCGAGGCCACGCGCCTGCTCGCCGTTCGCAAGGACGCGCAGATCGTCGTCGATGATCTCGATGAGGGCGAGCGCACCTGCCATGAGGCCGTCGCCGCCGCGCAGGCCCGTTCCGTCGATCCGAGTGATTACCGTGCGATGCGAGATCTGGAGGAGGAGCTCTCCAATCTTGCCAAGCGCCTCGAGCGCATCGAGTTCGACCGTCCCGAGGCACGCGAGGCGCTGGCCGCTGCCGAGGAGCGCGAGCGCAAACTTGCCGACTACATCAAGCGCTTCGAGGCCGCTATCGTCGAGGATACGCGTTCCGCCCGCGATCAGGCCTCTGCCATTCAGGCCGAGATCGACGAGCTTTCCCTTCGCCGCAGCCACCTGTTCGGCCGTCTGCCTGAGGACGTCCAGGGGCTGTACGAGCGCTCCTCTAAGCGCTTCAAGGACCTGTGTGTCGAGCGTATCCAGGGCAACGTCCCGACGGTCTGCCGCACCGCCCTCCAGCCCGCGTCCATGGATGCGCTTCGTCATGCGACCGATTATGCCGAGTGCCCGTACTGCCACCGCATCATCGTGGTCAACGAGCAGGAGTAGTCATGCCAAAGACCGTTCTCGTTTGCGTTACGGGATGCATCGCCGCGTATAAGTCATGTGACATTGTCCGCCTTCTCCAGAAGGCCGGCGTGCGTGTCAAGGTCTGCATGACCGAGCACGCAACCGCGTTCGTGGGCCCGACCACCTTTCGAGCGCTTACGCACGAGGAGGTTGCGATCGACCTGTTCGACAACCCCTCCGACCCGATTCACCATATCTCGCTTGCCAAGGAGCCCGATGCCGTTCTCGTGGCCCCGGCCACGGCCAACGTCATCGCCAAAATGGCCCATGGCCTTGCCGATGACCTGATGAGCACGACGCTGCTTGCGACGGATGCCCCCATTGTCGTGGCTCCCGCGATGAATGTGGGGATGTGGACGGCGGCCGCCACTCAGGAGAACGTTGCGACCCTCGCTGCCAGGGGCTGCGAGATCGTCTACCCCGCTACCGGCTACCTTGCCTGCGGTGACACCGGAAAGGGCAAGCTCGCCGAAGTCGAGGCAATTGTGGACCGTACGCTTGCCGTGCTCGGGCGATCCGACATCCTTGTGGGCGAACACGTGCTCATCACCGCCGGAGGTACGCGTGAGGCCATTGACCCCGTGCGCTATATCGGCAATCGCTCCTCCGGCAAGATGGGCTACGCGCTTGCGCGCGCCGCACGGGAAATGGGGGCCAGCGTCACCTTGGTGAGCGCCCCGACGGCCCTTCAGGCGCCTCAAGGTGTGCGCGTCGTTCGCGTCGAGTCGGCTGCGGAGATGCATGCCGAGGTCGAGCGCGCTTTCGAAGAGGCCACCATGCTCGTTTGCGCCGCTGCGGTCGCGGATTATACCCCCGCTACCGTCGCCTCCGAGAAGCTCAGCAAGGCCGATGGCGAACTGACGTCGGTTCCGCTCGTCAAGACGCGCGACATCCTTGCGGACATGTCGTCCAAGAAGGGCGATCGCATCGTGATCGGCTTTGCCGCCGAGACGAATGACCTTTCTCGTCGTGCCGTCGACAAGCTCGCCCGCAAGGGCTGCGATGCCATCGTCGCCAACGATGTGTCGCGTTCAGAGTCCACCTTCGGCTCAGACACGGATGCGGTTCTTTGGGTGACAGGGGAGGGGGCTGAGGAGATCCCCTGCATGGACAAGCAGGACCTTGCCTATGAGCTGCTGAAACGCGCCAAAGGACTAAAATCTTAAAACAGATGAAAAAAGTTCTTGCATCTGTTGGAACCTTTGGGTAAAGTAATTCCTTGCTTCGGGACGTAGCGCAGCTTGGTAGCGCACTTGCATGGGGCGCAAGGGGTCGCTGGTTCAAATCCAGTCGTCCCGACCACGGAGCATTAAGGGCGGCCATTTGGTCGCCCTTTTCCATTTTCAGGTTGTCGGCTTACGCGTTTCGTAAGCGGGTATCATGCCTCCAGTGTTTCATGTTCTAGGGGAGTAAGGCGTGGCCGCAGGCAAGATCAGGAAAAAGATCAAGAAGGAGCTCATCGGTACCTCCGATTATCCTTCCAATAAGATCTTCACCATCTCAAACTTCATCACCTTCACGCGCTTGATTCTCACGGGCGTTTTTCTGTACCTGTTCGTGACCGACCAAAACCGTTACGTCGCCCTCGCCATATACGCGATCGCGGCTTCTACCGATTGGCTCGACGGGCAGATCGCACGCATGACCAAGACCGTGAGTTGGCTGGGAAAGATGCTCGATCCCATTGTGGACCGCGCCTTGCTCTTCACCGGTGTCGTCGGCCTGGTTGCTCGAGGTGAACTGCCGCTATGGATCTGCCTAGCCATCGTCGGTCGCGATGTGTACCTGTTCCTCGGCAATTTTGTGGTTCGCCATTACCATCGCAGGCCCATCGATGTCGTTTTTATCGGCAAGCTCGCCACCGCTCTGCTGATGAGCGGTTTTACCTTGATGCTCCTCGGGATGCCGATGCTCGATGGCCTGGGCCTTGTCCCGGCCTCCGTTTCCTGGCTGCCCGGCATTAACGACGTGGCCGCCCCGCTGGGTATTTACTTCGTGTATGCAGGAGTCTTCTGCTCACTGGCAACGGGTGGCGTCTATACCGTCAAGGGCATGGTCGCCATTCGCGCCGCGATTGCGCATCCCGAGGACGAGGAGGATGATTTTCTAAACCCTGAGATCGATGATTCCGATGATGCCGAGGTCGTTGAGAACGCATAACGACACCGATATGCGAACTATTTGGGTTAGAATAAATTGTTGATTGTATTTTCCGGGTTTATCCCGTTTTGCCGCTAGGGGGTTACCATGGCCAATGTCGAGCAGAATGAGACAACGCGCGTTTTTCGCATGCCGAGCAGCGATGCCACCGCGCCTGACCTCATGAAGAGCACGCCCCTCATCGTCCCGGTCCTTTCCATCATCAAGGGGCCGCAGACCGGCAATGTCTTTGAGCTGGATCAGCCCGAGGTCACCATCGGTCGCGATCCCTCCAACACGATCTTCCTCAACGACATGACCGTCTCTCGCAGCCATGCCAAGATCCTGCGTAACGCCGCCAGTGTTCTCATCGAGGACCTCGGCTCCCTCAATGGCACCTGGGTTGATGGCGCCATCGTCAACTCCGCGCCTCTGCACGACGGCTCGTCCGTGCAGATCGGCACGTTCACGCTGATGTACCACGAGAGCACCGTGGAGCGCATCGAAACCGGTGAGTAGCTTGGCTGAGCGCAGCTACCTCAGCATCGGGCAGGTGGTCAACCTCCTGCGCGGAACGTATCCCGATCTCTCCAACTCAAAAATACGCTTCCTTGAGGACGAGGGGCTTATTACGCCCCATCGCACCCCTAAGGGCTATCGTCAGTACTCCAAGGCCGACGTTGACCGCCTTGAGGTCATCTTGCATCTGCAAAAGACGCGGTACATGCCCCTTTCCGCCATCAAGCAAAAGCTCGATAGCGCCTCGGACCTGTCCGCGCTCGCGTTCGAGGTCGGTCTCTTGACAGATGCCCCCATGAAGGTTGCCTCCAAGGAGACGCGTCAGAAGCTGCATCCCATCGAGGACGTTCCCGACATCCTTGGCGTCGATATCGCGTTTCTGCGCCAGCTTTCCGACAATGACCTCATCCGCATCATACGCAGCCCGCAGAACCGCGAGCTTATCGATGGCCGTGATTTCGAGATCATCCGCCACTGTGCCGAGCTTTCGCGCTTTCACATCGAACCGCGCAATCTGCGTCAGTATGTGATTGCCGCCAATCGCGAGTCCGCGCTCTTCGAGCAGGTTCTCATTGGCATGCTCGGTTCCGATGACTCCGACGATGACCGTGAGGCTAAGCTCGACCGTGCTTTTAAAACGTTGCACGACCTCACCGATGGCGTCCGCACCGCCCTTCTTCGCAACCGTGTATTCGAATCGCTTAACGCGGTCGTTGAAGATGCCGACGTCGATGCAATCGATGATGAGATAACCCGTGCGCAGCAGGCCGCTCAGAACCATGTGAGCCAGCAGTCTTACGCGACTGGGCATGAGCAGGTCGTGAGCGCATTGGATGCAAGCGAGCTCGCAGCCCAACCGATTCGCGTCCTCCCCGTCGACGCTTCATAGCGCCGTACGTTGTGACAATCAAAGCCAAAACGAGTAGAAAGATGCGCCGACATGTCCGATTTTGACTTCGAGTCCTTTATCACCGACATCCCCGATTATCCCGAGCCCGGTGTTGTCTTTAAGGACATCACGCCCCTGTTCGCCGATGCCAACGCAATGCGTCAAACCGTTCTCGCGATCGCTGATCACTTTCGTGATGCGGGTATCACCAAGGTTGTCGGCCCCGAGGCTCGTGGCTTCATGATCGGCGTGCCCGTTGCCATGGAGCTCGGAGCTGGCTTTATTCCCGCTCGCAAGCCCGGTAAGCTGCCCCGTGAGACCTACTCCGTTAGCTATGAGCTCGAGTATGGTTCCGATACGCTCGAGATTCATCGCGATGCGATCGAACCCGGTGACCGCATCCTGATCGTCGACGACCTTATCGCCACGGGTGGTACTGCTGCTGCAACCGGCAAGCTCATCCAGGAGGTGGGGGGCGAGCTGGTCGGCTATGCTTGCATCCTCGAGCTTACGTTCCTGAATCCGCGCGACGTACTTGCGACTTCGGGTGATCAGGAGCTGTTCAGCCTGGTCAAGGTCGGTTAACGCACATTTCCGCCGGTTATGGGGAGGAAAGGGGGAGAGCCTTTCCTCCCCATCTTCATATGCGCTGGGTTTCTGCCTTTTCGTCCTTAAATGGCATTTTAGTAGGTATATACTCTGGTCTCGATAAATCGAGCGAAAGGAACCCTCATGACTTGGGCCATTATCGCTGACTCTAGTTGCAACCTACGTGACTATACGCCTGCCACACCCAATTGCACCTATGCATTCGCGCCTCTGACTCTCCACGTGGGAGGGGAGGAGTACCCCGATGACGTTGACTTGGATGTGAGCAAGCTGAACGAGCGAGTCCATTCGGAGGCAACGGCATCGAGTTCGGCATGCCCGAGCGCTGGCGAATGGGCTGATCTGTTCCGCCTGGCCGATAACGTCATTGTTGTGACGCTTTCCTCCAATCTTTCGGGGAGCTACGACTCTGCTCGGATGGGCCGCAATCTCGTTATGGATGAATATGCTCGCGAGCACGGCGGTCAGGTTATGGGCAAAAACATCTACATCCTTGACTCTCGAGCTGCGGGCGCAAAACTCGAAGTTATTGTCCGCCTTATCGATAGGTACCTTATGAAGCACTCTGATGCGACGTTCGACGAGGTCGTTTCGTATGCGAAGAGACTCGAGTCGAACAGCCAGGTGCAGTTCTCGCTGAGGAGCTTCGACAATCTTGTCAAGAATGGGCGCATGCCCAAGCTGGTCGGCGCGCTTGCGAGCGGTCTTTCCATTCGTATGCTTGGAACGGCAAGCGAACAGGGCACCATCAAGGTGATAGCCCCGACGCGTGGCGATAAGAAGACGATGAAGAAAATCCTCGAGGTCATGAGGTCGGACGGATATCGTGGCGGCCTGGCATATATCGATCATGTCGACAATGCCGAGGGCGCCGAGGAGTTGGGCCGCGCGATTGCATCCGAATGGCCGCAGGCCGAAGTCGAGATCCTTCCTTGTCGTGGCCTCTGTTCTTATTATGCTGAGGAGTCTGGTTTGATCATCGGGTATGAGTGGAACGGCCTGAGTTAAGTAATCTACCGGCCTGCGCACACGTCTTGATGGGTGTGCAGGCCGGTTACCTATTCCCATTCTAACTTTACATAATATATATTATCAGGAATGACTAAGTCTTGATTGCTGTTGATCAGATACCGACAGACGCAAACTGCGTAAAGGCGCCCCCTGAGATTGGGCATTCTCAGAGGGCGTCTGCATCATCAGGCAGATAGAGACTCGATGTAATGATATGCAGCTGTTGCTGCAGTGGCACCGTCGGCAGCCGCCGTGACAACTTGTCGTAGCGACTTGGACCTCATGTCGCCTGCGCAATACAAACCCGGCGTCGTGGTGCCCATATGCTCGTCGGTCAGTACGCCGCCATCGGTGCCGAGTTCGGCCAAACCTGAGACGAGATTCGTGGCGGGATCGTGACCAACTGCAACAAAGATGCCGACGGAACCCTCGTCGTACGATTCGACGTGCGTTTCACCTGTGGCATTGTCTCGAAATGTGATGGCGTTGATAAACGTCGAGCCCGCAACTTCAGTAATACTCGTTCGGTACCTAATGGAGATGTTGGGCTTGGCGGAGAGTCGATCGACCATTCCACGGGATGCACGGAACACATCACGGCGAACGATGATCTCTACCTGATCAGCAAGATTCGATAGATAAAGCGCCTCCTCGACGGCAGAGTTGCCGCCGCCGATGATGAATACGTGCTTGCCACGATAAAACATGCCGTCGCAAGTGGCGCAATACGATACGCCTCGGCCCCTGTACATCCCTTCTCCCGAGAAGTTGCCGGGACGGGGCGTCGCTCCCGTGGCGACGATAACGCTTTTGGCTTCAATGGAATCCATGTCGGTTTTGATGGTGAATCCACTTTCATGGCGTGTAAGGGATTGAACTGAACCGTAGGTCGATTGTGCGCCGGCGGATTCCGCATGGGCCTGCATTTTCTGTCCGAGTTCGGCACCTGAGCATCGTTCGATACCAGGATAGTTGTCAATCATATCTGATGTGGCAATTTGACCACCGGGCATGCCCTGCTCGACGACAAGCGTATCAAGGCTGGCACGTGCAGCGTATAAAGCAGCGGAGTAACCGGCGGGACCTCCGCCGATGATCACAAGGTCGCGTTGATTTGGCGTGGACATAAGAACCTCCATACGTCGTTTCTCTGCTCTTACCCGATAGCGGGAATCTGTTACACATGGGGTCGTACAATACCTTTATCGTCTTTGGGGGTGCCTGATGCAAGATCGTACAGATTGTTCGTGCGAGCCCGTTGCGGCTATACCTGCGTCCGTTCCTTCGGGAAGCGAATCGACGCATAGGCCGACCATCGCGGTTGTGCATGCATCCGTCGGTTCCGGTCATCGTGCGGCGGCAAATGCGATCGCCCAGGCCATCGAGCAACTTCGTGGGCTCGATGGTGTTCCGCAGGACGTTCAGGTCGACGTCCTCGATATTCTCGATTTCGGAAAAATCAAGTTCGACGGCAATAAGACTGCTGCTGCGTTCACCGGGGCAACAAGGCCGCTCTATGATGTCACCTGGCGCTTCACACTTACCGGGCGCCTTTTGTGGGGTGGCGGCTCAGCATGGTCGACATTGATGTTCGATTCTTTCGATGAGTATGTTCAGAATGCGCGACCCCTTGCCATCATCTGCACTCATATCACCGCTGCAAATGTGGCAGTAGGCGCCCGCATGCGCACTAAGATCGAATATCCCGTTGTCTGTGTTCCCACTGATTATGAAATCGAGGGATTTTGGCCACATAAGGAGGCTGACCTCTTCTGCGTGGCGACGGAGTTTATGGCTGAGACCCTACGTCCGAGAAAGGTCCCCGAGAGCGCCATCGAGGTGACGGGCATTCCGGTCCGGTCTGGCTTCGGCGATTCCGGCAGTCGCGACGCGGATCGCGAGCGCTTTGGTCTTCCTACGGATAAAACGTTGGTGCTTGTTATGGCGGGCGCCGCTCTCCCCCAGCCTTACGTTCGTTTTAGGGCGGCAATTGAGGAGACCCTCCCCTATCTTCGAGGATTCGAGGACATGCACTTCATCTTCTTGCCCGGCAAGGATAAATCCTACGCCAATCATCTACGGTCGATATTTTCGGGAATGAAACTTCCAAATGCGATGGTCATGGATTACGTCGATGATATGGCGGCTCTCATGCATGCCTGCGACCTGGCCATTCTTAAATCTGGCGGGCTTACGGTGACCGAATGTCTGTGCGCGGAGCTGCCGATGCTCCTGCTGGGCAAGGCCTATGGCCAAGAGAAATCAAATACCGTCATGCTCACGTCGTTTGGTGCCAGCATGCATGCCACGACCTCGCGTGAGCTCGTAATGCAGCTTACGCATCTACACGATAACAAGGAAGCCCTCCATGGGCTTCTGGTCAATGCCAGCGCGCTGAGGCGACCTGATGCCGCTGCCGATATTGTCCGTGCGACCATGCGCCTCGTCGGTGTTCCCTGCGAGCGTGAGAGGCATTTCGCCGAGTTTTACTGGGGTGGGAAACCCGCCCACGCGCGATAGGCGCTTGCCTCTTGTTCTGTGTTCCGCCGTTGGGTCTGTTTGAGAGTGCGACGTTGCTCTGGTGAAGTAAATTTCCATGTAAAAAGCGCCCTCGACGAGCATTGACTCGTCGAGGGCGCTTCGTCTTATCATCTCAGGTTACGTGCCGAAGCGTGTAATTAGAGAAGCAGGAAGTAGGCCAGGAAAGCGGCGGCGGCAACCCACATGAGCGGGCGGACCTTCTTGATGTTGCCGGTGACGGAGGCAACGATCACATAGGCGATGAAGCCGAGGCCGATACCGTTGGAAATGGAATACGTGAACGGGATGCCGATGATGATCATGAAAGTCGGGAATCCCTCAAGGATGTCGGACCAATCAATCTCGGTGACCTCGCTCATCATGAGGAAGCCAACGTACACCAGAGCGCCGCAGGTCGCCGCAGAGCTGATGCAGCTGATCAGCGGGGAGAAGAAGGCGGCAAGCAGGAACAGGATGCCCGCAGTGATGGAGGTGAGACCGGAACGGCCGCCGTCAGCGGCGCCGGAGGCGGACTCAACGAACGTGGTGATCGAAGACGCGCCGAACACGCCACCGGCTGCAGCGGCGACAGAGTCAACGATGAGGATCGGCTTGATGTCCTCGACCTTGCCCTCGTCGGTAAGGAAGTCGCCCTGCTTGGCGACGGCCATCGCGGTGCCCATGGTGTCGAAGAAGTCGCTCATCATGAGAGAGAAGGCGAAGAGCAGGAGCGCGGGAGTGGTGAGGGCCTTGACGACGCCCATGACGCCATCGGCGTCAGCCATGAACGGAGCGCCGAACGTGGAGAAGTCAAGCGGAGCAACGATGCTGGACGGAGCCGCGGTAACACCCAGCGGAATGCCCAGAATGGATGCGATGACGATGCCCCAGAGCAGCGCACCCTTGACGTTCATCGAGGAAAGGATGACCGTGGCCACAATGGAGATGAGACCAACGAGGAAGACAGGGTCGGTAACGCTACCCAGGGAAACCATGGTGGCTTCGTTGGCGACGATAATGCCGCCGTCCTTGAGGCCGATCATGGCGATGAAAAGGCCGAGACCGATGGAGATGCCATGGCGCAGTGACACGGGAATGGCGTCCATGATGGCCTCGCGAAGGCCACAAAGAACGAGCAGGAGAATGGCGATGCCCTCAACAAAGATGATGGCCATGGCGGTCTGCCAACCGAGTCCCATCGCACCGCAAAGCGTGTAGGCGACGATGGAGTTGATGCCCATGCCGGAAGCGCAGGCCAGAGGACGATTCGAGATGAAGCCCATCGCGATCGTCATGATGCCGGCGCCTATGCAGGTGGCAGTGACTGCGGCGGTCACGGGAACCCCGCCTGCAGACAGGATAAGCGGGTTGACGACGATGATGTAAGCCATCGCCAGGAACGTCGTCAGGCCGGCGCGAAGCTCGGTCGCGATGTTCGAGTTACGCACTCCCAACTTGAAGAAATGGTCCATGTGGTTATCCCCCTATGCTCAAGGACCGACTGACTAATTCGAGCCACTCGAACCGAAACCGCCGCAACCGCGGTCAGTCTCGTCGAGTTCGTCGACTTCTACGAGGTGCACAACGGGCACCTGTTGGATGACGAGTTGAGCGATACGCTCACCTCGCTCGATGTGGATGGCCTTTTCGGAGTCGAGATTCACCGCGATCACCTTGAGTTCGCCACGATAGTGGGCGTCGATCAGGCCGGGTGTGTTGGCGATGGAGAGCCCCTGCTTTAGGGCCATGCCGCTGCGCGGCTGCACAAAGCCCGCGTAGCCATCGGGAATCGCAATCGCAAGACCTGTTGGGATGAGGACGCGCTGATAGGGTTCGATGATGACGTCAGCATTGGCACGTAGGTCGAGGCCTGCATCCCCTTCGTAAGCATATGATGGGAGTTCGACGCTCGGATCGAGACGCTTGATGGAAACGGAAAGCTCAGACATGGTTACCTCAACTTATCAAGCTCGGAAATAAACTCATCGACATCGCGGAAATCGCGATAGACGGATGCGAAGCGGATGTAAGCGACTTTATCGATGCGTTCAAGCCTCTTTAAGACCATGTCGCCGATGTCGTGCGATCGGATGGCAGTCAATGTTCCACCTCGAAGCTCGCGCTCGATATCATCGATGAGCGCATTGAGTTCGGATAGGTCGATGTCTCGTTTGGAGGTGGCGCGCATCAGTCCGACGAGCAACTTATTGCGGTCAAAGGGTTGGACGGAACCATCGCTTTTAATGACTTCGATGGGGTCCTCGCATCGCTCGAACGTGGTGAAACGATATCCGCAAGAACGGCACTCACGCCGGCGCTTGATGGCATTGGTTGTGTCCTGCGCTCGAGAATCAATGACGCGCGTGTCATCATGTCCACAGCTTGGACAACGCATATCGCTATCCCCCCTCCCATTGAGACAACCTATTTAGGATACCATGCGATGAGGGGGTGTAGCACAAATTAGTTCCGCTGGAAACCTATTACCTTGCAGCAGTGGGAACGGAAAGCTCCATACCGGGAATCAGCAAGCCCGAATCGAGACCGTTGACCATCTTTATGGCGTCGATCGTCTCAGTAATGGAGAGGCCTTCGATAGGGTTCTTTTCGGCGATGTTCCACAGCGTATCGCCGGCAGTGACCTCGACGATTTTAGCGGGGGCGTTCAGAAGCGCGTTAAGCTTGGAATCCGAGTAAGCGGACCCCATGAACATGGTGCCTGCAACGCAGATGGATACCGCAAGCGCAGCGACGGCGAATACAAGCTTATCCTTAATCTTGGCGCCCTCGAGCATCGTGCGACTAGGATATGCAATCGGGGCGAACAACTGCGGACGCGAAGGCGCAACCGTCTTTTGAGCAGCAGACCCGTCGACAACGGTGAAACGATGCTCCTCAACGGGGGCGAGGGCGAGATTTCCAACAACGCGGATCTGGCTCTTCATGGCTTGCTCCTTTCGGCTCTGTTCTCTGCATATAGATATAAATGGCCGTTCGGACAAAACTCGTTCTCTTAGAACGAATGTTCGTGTATTATTATCTTCGAACAGTTGTTCCTGTCAAGAAATATTCGAACAAGTGTTTGATGAGAAGGGATCTGCCGTGAGCCGTAAAATCACCAAGCGCCAGCAACAGATTTACGATTTCATCCGCTCCTATCAAAAGGAAAAGGGCTATCCCCCGAGCGTTCGCGAGATGGCGGCCGCTGTCGGGCTCTCTTCTCCATCCACTGTCCATGCTCACCTCAGCGCGCTCGAAGAGCACGGCTTGATTCGCCGTGACGCGACGAAGCCGCGTGCGCTCGAGGTGTTCAATTCCGACGGATCGTCGTACAAGCCGGAAGAATCCCCTGCTTCATCTGCCCGCGGAACGGTCAAATTGCCCCTGGTCGGTCGTGTCGCGGCTGGCATGCCCATTCTCGCAGAGCAGAATATCGAGGATTCGTTCACTGTTCCCACCGAGATCGCAACGGATTCAAGCTCGTTTGTCCTGGAGGTGCACGGGGATTCCATGATCAATGCCGGCATCTTCAACGGGGACTACATCATCGTGCGCGAGCAGAAAAGCGCCATGAACGGCGAGATTGTCGTCGCCATGATCGATGGGTCGGCAACAGTCAAAACGTTCTATAAGGAGCGCGGCCGCGTTCGACTCCAACCCGAGAATGACGCCATGGAACCCATCTACGCCGACAACCCGACGATACTCGGTAAGGTTGTCGCCCTGATGCGCCGCTTTTAGAAAATTGGATCAAAAAAATCGGAATCGGAGTGAGCCCCTCGGCTCACTCCGTCACGTATGGTTTGATGCGCGCGGCAATATGGCGCGGCACCTTGCAAACGAGCCTGATCCGATCCTCGAGGTACTCCTCGATAAGAATGTTGCCCTGAGTCCTTATGAAGGAGAGTAGCAGGCCTTCCCGATAGGGAATCTCGCAAGATATCGGTGCATCGCATGCCGACGCTTCATGGATTATCCGATTCAGCAGCTCCTCTTTCCCCTCTCCGCTAACGGCGGAAAAGAAAACTGCCCCGGGCTCTCGGCGCTTCAGCGATTCAATCTCAGAAGGATCCAGTCGGTCGATCTTGTTGTAAACAGTGACGGCCGGTTGCTTGGCCGCTCCAACTTCATCGAGAACGTGCTCTACGGCATCGACATGCCGCGGATAATCGGCATCGGATATATCGACCACGCGCAAAATGAGATCGGCGTCCCTGACTTCCGATAACGTTGATTTGAAAGCCTCGACCAAGCCGTGTGGCAGCTTTTGGATGAAACCGACGGTGTCGGTAATGGTCACGTTTCTGCCACCGGGAAGACTGAGTGAACGGGTCGTCGGATCGAGCGTGGCGAAAAGCTTGTCCTGCGCAAGCACAGAGGGGCCGCAGAGCTGATTGAGCAACGAGGACTTTCCGGCATTCGTATAGCCTGCGAGCGCGATGCGAAACGTTTGCGAGTCATTGCGCTTCTTCGATTGGACATCACGACGCTTCTCGACCTCGCGCAGCTCACGCCTTAGTTGGGCGATTCGATTGCGAATCATGCGTCGGTCGATTTCCAGCTGACTCTCACCCTGGCCGAACCTACTGCCGATGCCGCCGCGCGTCTGCTCTTTAGCAAGATGGCTCCACATGCCCCGCAGTCGTGGCAAAAGATATTGCAATTGTGCGAGCTGGACTTGTAGGCGGCCTTCACGTGTTCGAGCGTGCAGGCCAAAGATATCGAGAATAAGAGCGGTGCGGTCGATGACCTTTGTCGGTTCACCGAGTGCGCGTTCAAGATAGGACTGCTGAGAGGGACTCAGGTCATCATCGAATATCACCACGTCGGCATCGAGCCTTTGCACGAAGCCTTTGAGTTCTTCAACTTTACCCGACCCGATATAGGATTTCGGCACAGGTCTGTCGAGTCGTTGCGTAAGCCGGGCTACGGTGCCAGCGCCCGCCGTATCGGCGAGCCGTTCGAGTTCGTCGAGCGAGCGCTCGATGGGCCAACCGTCGCTTCTCCAGTCGACGCCGACGAGGATAGCGCGCTCCGGTGTCGGAGCAGTGTCCACGAGCTCGAAACGACTCATCCTTCCAGCACCTCGCACTCTATAAGATCGAGGGCCTCTTCGGCTCCCATCCTATCGAGATCGATCCAGCGTGTTCGGTCGTCACGCTTACACCAGCTAATCTGACGCTTTGCATAGCGACGAGAGCGCTGTTTGATCAGGTCGACCGCATCGGTAAGAGTGCATTCGCCATCGAGGTATGAGATGAGCTCTTTGTATCCGATCGCCTGCATGGACGTGAGCGCGTCGCGTGCGCCGCAATCGAGCAGTCCTTTGACCTCTTCAAGGAGGCCCTCACCCATCATGACGTCAACACGTCGATCGATGCGCTCATACAAACGGGCGCGGTCCATGGTGAGCGCAAAGGTTACGTGCTCGTAAAACGGATTGTGCTGTGAGAACCCAGCTGCCTGATCGGCGTAGGAAACACCCTCATCGCACATTTCAAGCGCGCGAACGACACGTTTAACGTTATTGGGATGAATAATCTCCGCGCTTCGGGGATCGCGTGTCTCGAGCATAGCGTGAATTCCGATGGGACCGAGATCCTCGGCGAGCTTGTTGTAGCGCTCACGACGCTCGTCGTCGACCTCTCCTTTGGGGAAGTGCATGTCATCGAGCGCAGCGCGTAAATACAACCCGGTACCGCCGCAAAATATGGGCGTTTTGCCTTCGCTTCGCAACCGCTCGACCTCACCACGTGCGTCAACCTGGAACTGCGCGGCGGAATACGGTTGAAATACGTCCACTAAGTCAACGAGACGCAGCGGAACGGGGCGCTCGTCGACGGGCGTTTTGGCCGTTCCGATATCCATACCACGATAAACCTGCATGGCGTCGGCGGAAAGCACCTCACTCCCCCATCGTATGGCAAGCATATCGGCGAGGGAACTCTTTCCAACAGCAGTGGGTCCCGTTATCGCTACGATTGGCGTCATCGAGCATCGCCCACGGACGTGCCCGCCAAATACCACGTGCGTGCCGTATCGACGTGGACGTCAATGACCTTGCCGATGAGCGTCGTGGGGTCCACGCCCGAGGGCACAGGGCAGTGCACGGTTTGGTTCCAAGGGCTCTTGCCCTGCAAAACGTTGGGGTCCTTCTTGGACGTGCCTTCGATGAGCATGGGGACGGTGGTGCCCAGCGAGTCTTGGTTGAAGTCAAAGGCGGTCTGCTCGACATGCTTTACGAGGCGATCGAAGCGCTCCTGAATAACCGCACGAGGAGTGGGATCAACGATTTTCGCAGCAGGCGTTCCCTCACGCTTAGAGTAGATGAACGTGAACGCCTGAGCGAATTTCGCTTCATCGACGAGGGAGACGGTCTGCTCGAAATCCTCTTTCGTCTCACCGGGGAAACCGACGATGATATCCGTAGTGAGGGCGATATTGGGAATGCGATCGCGGACTCGCTGCACCAGGTCAAGATATTGTTCACGCGTGTACTTGCGATTCATGAGTTTCAAGATGCGCGAAGAACCGGACTGAACGGCCAGGTGCAGCTGCGGCATGACAGCAGGAACCTCGGCCATGGCATCAATCGTCTCGGGAAGAAGATCCTTCGGATGGGACGAGGTAAAGTAGATGCGCTCGATTCCGGTGTCGCCCACGCGACGGAGCAGCTCGGCAAAACGTGGGTCGTGATTGTGGTCGCGCCCATAGGAGTTGACGTTCTGGCCAAGAAGGGTGACGGATCGAACGCCTTGGCGGACAAGCCCGGCCACTTCGTCGACGATCTCGTCCATAGGGCGGCTCTTCTCGCGTCCGCGAACGTATGGAACGATGCAATAGCTGCAGAAATTATTGCACCCGGTCATGATCGGAACCCATGCGTGATAAGCGGTCTCACGATGCCAGGGCATATCGGTGGCAGCGCCGGTGTCGATCTCCTCGACACGGACATGATGGTCGCCGTCTGCGAAGGCATCGGCCAGGAGATCGGCGACATGGGCGATTGAGTGAGTTCCGAAAATGACGTCGACGTTATCGAGATTGGTGAGCAGGCCCTCACCATCACGCTGGGCGATGCAGCCGCCTACGGCGATGACGCGCTTGCCGGAAGGCGATGCAGGAAGGCTTTTGCAAGAGGAGCACTGACCGTACAGGCGGGTATCCGCAGCCTCGCGCACACAGCATGTCATGAAGATGACGATATCGGCATCTGCGGGACTTGAAGCAACCAAGCAGCCGCAGGAATCCAACAAGCCGCTTACGCGTTCGGAATCGTGCAAGTTCATCTGGCATCCGAACGTGCGGATGAAATAGGTCTTTCCGGAAAGGATAGAAAGGTTGGACATGTTAGCAAACCTGCTTAAAATCGTCGGGAAAATCGGGGATATCGGCGGAGTTGTACGAGATATGGTGCACATACACGGACAGACGTATGGCTGTACGAGATTCACCGTTTATAAGGATGTCCGAGAAGACCGGAGCGCAGGAGATATCGAAACCGGTGGGGATCAGAAATCCGCGGGCGATCGCCATCGCCTTGATGGCCTGGTTGACGGCGCCAGCACCGACACACTGCATGTTGACGGGGACGCCATCTTTGACCATGCCGGCTATAGCGCCGGCCACTGAGGCGGGTGATGATTTACTCGAGACCTTGAGGAACTCCATGTACATTTCTCCAGCGAATAAAGTGCATATTTTGGTGTGTTTTAGTTGGTGTAAAGATACCCCATGGACTACACATGGGCAAGTACACGGCTAGGTGTCTTCCTTGTCGATATCAAAGGTGACAGTGATGCGGTCTTTTGTGACGCGGACTTTCGGCTCGCGCGACAACGTCAGAAAATATCGAGATGCCAGATCGGTAAAATCTCGTTCCATCGTACGGGAAAAAGAAGCGATATCTTCCTTCGAGATCTTGAGGCCGCGGCGGTCGCGCGTCAGATCGATTTGAGCTGGCTCCCCTATCGCAGGTTCCTTTTCGCGCAGAAGGCGAGAAGCGATACTCTTGAGCGGCGCGATGGAACCGCTCAGAATGCGATGGGCGGTGCGCTCGGAAATCTCTATGCCCATGTCGGATGCGATTCGAATGAAGTCGCCGGCATCCGCCGCGCAGGTCAGTCGATCGACGACCGGCAACGATTGTTCAGAATCCAAGAAAAGCAAACGTGTGGTATCGACACGAGATGCTGCGTGAGCGTATAGCGTAGCTGCGATTTCGGTGGGGGTGCCAAGATATACGTCACAACCATGCAGCTCTTCACATGCGAATTCGCAAACAGCACGATTGATGTTGTGAGGGCCTTTCACGCAGGAAAGAATGCCATCCTCGTCTTTTGAGGCGGTCGGCCAGGTCGATTGGTCGGCACGTTCACCGAGGGAAGCGGTATCGACGACGACGCGGAATGACGAGCCGCCACCTTGAGCAGAGGTGACTACCTCGGCCGTTTGCGTGTTCTGGCGAATTGAAAAGAGGGCCATACCGCGTCCATGGACACCCCATTTGTCCATACGCATGCTTTCGAGCTTGGATGTGACGCGCGCATCAAAGATGCGATCACGCATATCCTCTGGCACTCCCGATCCGTCATCGAGGAAAAGGAGGGTGCGAACACCCTCCTCCCTACTTGTGGCGAGGTAGATATTGCGTGCACCCGCGTCGCGTGCATTTCGCAGCATTTCGACAACGATGTCCTCGACATGTTGGATATCGTGTTTGGCCTGACGGCGCTCAGCCTCGGAAACGCGCAGGCGAACGAAGCCGTCGCCGAGGTTCTCCTCGACACGAAGGTTTCCCTCGCCGGACATGGAGGCGATGAACGAAATGAGGTCGTTGCCGTCAGACATGGGTCACACTACTTTGCAATATCGACGGCGCGGCTCTCGCGAATGACCACGACGCGAACCTGGCCGGGATACTCCATCTCTTCCTCGATCTGCTGGGCGATATCGTGCGCCAGGACCGTGGACTCGGCGTCGGAGACCTTGTCGGGCTGAACCATGACGTGGACCTCACGACCGGCCTGCATGGCGTAGGTGCGCTCCACGCCCTCGTGGGAGTTCGCGATCTCCTCGAGCTTCTCGAGACGCTTGATGTAGTTCTCAGCGGACTCGCGGCGAGCGCCAGGACGGGAGGCAGAAATGGCATCGCCAGCCTGGACGAGCACGTCCAGAACGGTGTTGGGATCGGTATCACCGTGATGTGCCTCAATCGCGTGAACGATTGCGGGCTTCTCGCCATATCGGCGGGCGAGTTCGGCACCGATGACGGCATGCGGACCCTCGACCTCATGGTCGATGGCCTTGCCGAGATCGTGCAGAAGGCCGGCGCGCTTCGCGGTCACGACATCGATACCGAGCTCAGCGGCCATGATGGCACAAAGGTCAGCAACCTCGAGGGAGTGACGGAGAACGTTCTGGCCAAAGGAGGTGCGATAGCGAAGGGCACCGAGGGTCTTGACGATCTCGGGGTGCAGGTCGTGGATGCCCATATCGAATGCCGCCTGCTCGCCAGCCTCGCGGACGCGCTGCTGCACAAGGTCGGAGGCCTTCTGGTACATCTCCTCGATGCGAGCAGGGTGAATGCGGCCGTCAGCGATCAGGTTCTCGAGTGCGACACGTGCGGTCTCGCGACGAACCGGATCAAAGCTGGAGAGGACGACGGTCTCAGGCGTGTCATCGATGACGAGATTGACGCCTGAAACCTGCTCGAACGTGCGGATGTTGCGGCCTTCGCGTCCGATGATGCGGCCCTTGAGGTCGTCGGAGGGAATGTGAACGGACGTGACGGTGACCTCGGCGGTGTGATCGGAAGCGCAACGCTGGATGGCGAGGGAGATGATCTCCTGAGCGGTCTTATGGCACTCGGCCTTGACCTTCTGCTCGGACTCGCGAATGATCGTGGCGGCTTCGTGGGTCACCTCGCCGCGAACCTTGTCGAGAAGCTCGGCGTGGGCGTCCTCGCGAGTGAGCTCAGAGATGCGCTCGAGCTCGTCCGTCTGACGGGCATAGAGCTCCTCAAGCTCACGAGAGCGCTTGTCGATCTGACCCTGCTGGCTGGAAAGCTGGTGCTCTCGCTTATCAAGGGCTTCATTGCGGCGATCAAGGGACTCCTCACGCTGCATCACTCGGTTCTCGAGGGTGCGGATCTCCTTCTTACGCTGAGCCTCCTCTGCCTCGGCGGCCTGCTTGTTCTGGATAATCTCCTCCTTGGCCTCGAGGAGGGCCTCCTTCTTAAGGGTCTCGGCCGCGCGCTTAGCGTCGGCCATCACCTGCTCGGCTTCAGAATGGGCGGCGGTAACCTTCGATTCGGCCTCGCGAATGCTTCCGGACTTGGCGTTGCGCATGGCGAAGACGGCGGCAAAAGCACCGATTGCCAGGCACACGATGCCGACGAGAACAAGCTCCATTGGCATGATGGACTCCTTTTAGTGGTTAAAGATGCAAGAAAACTGCACCCACCGATAAGGAAGGCGCAGGACATTTGCCGGGTATGGTCCACCGAAGGGCCTATGAAATCGTTCCGATAGAAAATATCGTCAATCTCATCTGCGAGGATGAGCGCATAACAAACAAATGACAAATCCATCCTACGAGGTGGCAGGGGATTTGTCAAAGTTTCATAAGGTATCGGACGATAAACGGCGTCGAGCAGCCTCGGCTGACACGGAATATGAAAACCCCTTGGCCATGAGGTGTCGGATGAGCTTCTCCAGGGGCCTCACTGTCGGAATCGACTTGCGAGACAGCAGCTCGATCGCGCGATCGAGCTCGTCATCATCAGAGAAGAAGTCCTCAGGGTAGCCAGGCAGGTCGTTGACATCGACGCCTTTGCGCTTTAATTCGATTTCGATTTTCCGCCGTCCCCAACCGCGCCGAATACGTTCGGAGATGAAATAGGTCGCAAACCTACTGTCATCGAGGAACCTGACATCGATTGCCTTGGATAGGGCCGCATTGATTTCGATCTCACGATATCCGTAATTGAGCAGTCGTTCTCGCGCCTCGAGGACGGCATAGTCGCGCCTCGATAACATCTCAGTCAGCTGGGCAAAACAAATCTTACCCTCAAGTGCATGGATGGCATCGAACGCTTCCTCTTCGGGAAGCGGCAGAGCTATGGCATCGGTCATGAGCAAACGTCCCACACGAACGGGAACGACGATCTCCCTTGTTCGACCGTTATCCATGATGCAGGAGACTTCTGCCATGGGCTTTTTTGAGGTGGAAAAGCTCGAGGCGCTCCTTCGATCGGGAGGGCGCACCTCGAGCTCAGTCATGAGCAACGTCATAGCACGCGTGCTTGCTAGGCCTCGGACGAACTGTCGAATTCGACATCATCGACGATGGTACCCACAGGTTCATCTTCGAACTCAAGGCCGCATGCGACACGGACCTTGTGCTCGAGCTCGGCCAAGAGCTCGGGGGTCTTGCGCAGCTTCTCCTTTGCGGCCTCGCGACCCTGACCGAGTCGTTCGCCGTCATACGTGAACCAGGCACCGGCCTTGGTGACGAAATTGAACTGGACGGCCATGTCGAGCACCGAGCCCTCCTTGGAGATGCCCGTACCGTACATGATGTCGAATTCCGCAGTCCTGAACGGAGCGGCAACCTTGTTCTTCACAACCTTGGCGCGCACGCGGTTGCCCACGATCTCATCCTTGACCTTGATGCTCTCGATTCGACGGATGTCGATGCGGACGGAAGAGAAGAACTTGAGAGCGCGACCACCGGTCGTCGTCTCGGGGTTGCCGAACATGACGCCGATCTTCTCGCGAAGCTGGTTGATGAAGATACAGGTCGTGTTTGATTTTGCGAGGGAGCCGGCAAGCTTGCGCAGGGCCTGGCTCATCAGGCGGGCCTGGAGACCCACCGTCGTTTCGCCGATCTCGCCCTCGATTTCGGCACGAGGCACCAGGGCGGCGACGGAGTCGATGACGACGACGTCGATGGCTCCAGAGCGGACGAGCATGTCACAGATCTCAAGCGCCTGCTCACCGGTATCGGGCTGTGAGATGAGCACCTCGTCGATATCGACACCGATGCGAGCAGCATACGTGGGATCCAGGGCGTGCTCGGCGTCGATGAACGCTGCGACGCCACCCATGGCCTGTGCCTCCGCGACGATTTCCAGCGAAAGCGTGGTCTTGCCGGAAGACTCGGGACCGTAGATCTCGATGATGCGGCCGCGCGGGACACCGCCGATGCCCAATGCGGCATCCAGGGCGATGGCTCCAGTTGGAATAGCCTCTACCTCGAGTTCGGGACCGCCATCTCCGTAGCGCATGATCGCGCCGTCGCCGAATTTCTTGATGATATCGGCCTTGGTGACTTCAATCATCTTCTCGCGCTCTTCGCCCGTGGTGCGCTCGTGAATGATGCGCGCAGGGCCGGAATTCTTGGCCATTGCTCCTCCTTGATTTTGACAAGTCGATAGTATCCGAACGGGTGTTCGTGGTCAAGCGACCTGTGAGAAATGCTACTCCGCGTTATTCCCCATACATCGGAAAGCATGTGACCGGAATCTGAACGCAGAGCGCAAGGCATCTGATTTCACGAGGAAGCGTGGGTATCGCAGGTGGAGGAACAGGGAGCCTCGCGCGATAACGGCACGGAAACCCCATCATGGGAGCCCTGAGCACCAGTTACGCGGAAGCCCCATCATCGACGACGGCAGCGGCGAGGAGCTTAAGCGCGGCTAGGGTGGCTTGCAGCCGAACGGTCATACGATCACCCTCGAACAGATGACGCTCGTACCGAGTGCCTCGCTGGGTCGCCACTCCGATATAAACGGTTCCGACCGGATCGGCGGAGCTACCTCCGCCGGGGCCCGCATACCCGGTGATGCTCACCGCAACGTCAGAGCCAAAAAGCTTGCGGCTGCCGTCCGCCATGGCGGACGCGGTCTCCCCGCTCACAGCCGTATGATTCTCAAGTGTTTTTGCGGGAACGTTGAGCACCTGATTCTTGATATCGTCGCAATACGTGACGGCCCCGCCGAGCAGGACGGCGCTGGCCCCCGGCACCCCGGCGATGTAGGACGAGACCATGCCAGCAGTGCAGGACTCGGCGGTGCTTACGCGCATATCACGCTCGGTCGCCAGGCGCACGAGCCCCTCAGCGGCGCGTACACAGGCGGCGTTCAGGGTCGTCTCATTCATATCAATCATGCTGGAACCCCCAGGTAAAACCAGGCGACCCTCGCAAACGCACAGGGAACCAGCGAGCTTGCGAGGGTCGATGAGAAAGAGCGCTACACGCGGAATATGACGTGACGGGCGTTCCAGAAGTACTGTGCGCCCGAGACGACCGTGAGCACGACTGCGGCGACCATCGTCGCCCATGCGACCGTGAGCACGATGGAGGTGGCCTGAACCATGCCGGGAAGCGCGAGGAACTCGAGCGCGATACCGAGCAGGTACGCGCACAGCGATACCATGGTGACCGCGGTCTTGGCCTTCCCGAGATTGTCGGCTGCGATGACCTCGCCGTTAGCGCTCGCCACCATACGAAGGGCGCTTACGAGGAACTCGCGAAGCAAGATGATGAACACGAACCAGACGTTGACCAGACCGTGCTCGAGCAGGATGAGAAGCGCCGAGAAGACAAGCAGCTTGTCGGCGATCGGGTCGAGGAACTTACCGAAGTCAGTCACCTCACCGCGCTTGCGGGCAAGATCGCCGTCGATCTTGTCGGTGGCGCTGAGCACGAAGTACAGAACGAAGGCGGCGACTGCCCAGGCGCCTGCGGTGATGCCGAAGTGGTTGCCGCCGGCGGCAAAACCGCTGAACGCGAACTCACTCGCAATCATGAACAGCGGGATGAACAGAATGCGAACGCACGTGACGATGTTGGCGGGCGTCCAAATGCTCGTGATCTCCTCGCCCTTGGCGTTGACGGCCATGCCTACTACTCCTCTACGACCTCGCCGACGAGCTCATAGCAGAAGCTGTCGGTAAATTTGACCTGCAAGATATCGCCCACGGCGGCGTCGGTCACCTCGAGGTGAACGGCACCATCGGAATCGGGGGCCTGGAACCAAGCGTGACCGATGAGCTCGGGGCCCTCGTCGGTCTCCTCGATACCGTCAACGATGACCTCGGCCACCTCGCCGACATGGGCAGCGGTGGCGGCAAAGCCGAGAGCCTCTGCCAAGTCCATGGCGGCCTGAGTGCGCTCGAGCTTCACGTCCTCGTCAACCTGACCGTCCATCTTCGCGGCGAACGTCCCCTCCTCCTGAGAATACGGGAACACGCTCGTGTAATCGAAGCCCTCGCGATCCATGAACGCGAGCATCTCGGCCGCTTCCTCATCGGTCTCACCGGGGAAGCCGACGAGACTGGTGGTGCGGATAACCATCGCGGGGATCTCGGCGCGAAGCTTCGCGAAGAGGTCGGAAAGCTGCTCGGCGGAGCCGGAGCGATGCATTGCCTTCAGGACGCGCGCGTTGCAGTGCTGCACGGGGATGTCGATATAGGGCAGGACCTCGGGCGTGTCGCGGATGGCGGCGATGAGCTCGTCGGTCATGCCTTCGGGCTGCAGGTAGAGGACGCGGATCCAGACATGCTCGGGACGGACCACCTCGGCGACGGCGACCATGAGCTGCGCCAAGTTGGTGGGACCGTCGACCTCGCCCTTGAAATCGGTGCCCCAGATACCCGTGTCCTGACCGATGAGGACGATCTCGCGCACGCCGCCGGCAACCAGATCGCGAACTTCGGAGAGGATGCTCTCTGCGGAGCGGGAATGATAGCGACCCCGGATGTAGGGAATCGCGCAGAAGCTGCAGTAGCGGTCGCAGCCATCGGAAATCTTGACATAGGCGACGGCGCTCTCAACCGTGCGCTTGACATTCGGAATAAACGGAGGGTCGACGCGCTCGATGCCAAGCACCTCGTCCATGACGGAGACGATGCCGTCCTCCTCGTCGGTGCGAACGAATGCGGCGACTTCGGGGAGCTCATCCGGGAGCTCGGAACCGTATCGAGAGGGCACGCAACCGCACATGACGATGCGAGTCCCGCGAACGCCCTCGGAGATCTCCTCGGCGAGCGTAAGCGTGGTCTCGATGCTCTCGGACGTCGCGGAGGCGAGGAACGAACACGTGTTGATAATCACCGCATCGGCGTCCTCGGCGGAAAAGACTTCGTCGTAGCCAGCCCCGTTGAGAAGGGCGCGCATGCGGTCGGTATCGACTTCGTTTTTAGCGCAGCCGAGCGTGATGTAGAGAATGGATCCGTGAGCCATGGGCGCTCCTTAACGGTAGTTCGTGAACTGGAGGGGCTGGCCGTAATCCTGATCGCGCAGGAAAGCGATGACCTGCTGCAGGGCGTCCTTGGATGCGCTGGTGACGCGCAGCTTGTCAGCCTCGATGGCCACCTTGACCTTGAGCTTCTGATCCTTGATGTCCTTGTTGATCTTCTTGGCGGTCGCCTGATCGATACCTTCAACGATATGGCCGAGCACGCGAACGGTGCCGCCGCTCGCGGCCTGCGGATCGTCCCACTTGACGGTCTTGATGTCGATACCGCGCTTGATGAGCTTGGACGAAAGGACGTCGATGATCTGACGGGAGACGAAGTCGGCCGGAGCGTTGATGATGAAGAGCTTGTCCGCCTTGGACAGCTCGATCGTGGCACCGGAGTCCTTCAGGTCATAGCGCTGGGAAAGCTCACGGGCCGTCTGCTGATAGGCGTTGTCGACCTCCTGCATGTTGACTTCGGACACAACGTCGAAGCTCGAGTCTTTTGCCATAGTAGGCTCCTTTCAATTCGGTCCACGCGGACCGGTCGATTACTGTTCGGTCGTTGGCTCGTCGGTCTTCTCGGCGGCGGCAAGGACGTCTTCTGGGATGGTGACACCCGCTTCCTTCGCCTCGTCGATGGTCATATCGGGCGTGCCGTCGCCATCGCTGTCGACGACCTTCTCGGGCTCCTCCTTCTTGGGCGCGAGAATCGAGACCTTGCCAACGCCTGAGACCTTCGTATCGTAGCGGACCTTGTCGCCGTTTTTATAGATGGCGACGGCGCTCGGCGTGTTGGTGGTGATATCGATTTGGGTCTCGACCTTGAATTCCTCCTCGAAGGGACCGACGACCTGCTTGCCCAAGACGATCTTGCCGTCGAGCTTGACCTCGATCCAGGCAACTGCGCCCTTCTCCTTGAGCTTGACCTTGACGATGGTCTCCTTGGGCTCTTCGTCCTTGGAGGACTTGTCGGCCTTGTCTTTGGATGAGGACGGCTCGTCCGCATCGTCACCCTCATCCGTGGACGAATCGCCTCCCTCGTCGACATCGGTTGAATCCTCGGAGGTGTCCTTGGGATCGGCCTTCTGCGCAGAGGGCGTCGAAGATGCGCTGCCGGCTGCATCGGGCTTGGGTGCGCAACCGCGCAGCAGCACCATGACCAACGCGATGAGGATCAAGATGCCGAGAGCCATAATGGCCAGGAATTTCATATCGGGGCCCTGTTGGGGCGGACGAGATCCACCGCGAGGAGCCTGTCCCCGTCCGGCGCCCCCACGCGGAGGCTGCCCGCCGGACGCGCGACGAACGGGCCGCTGATCGGGATAGGTGCCACGCGGTCCGCGAGGGTCGCGATAGGGGCGCCCGTCCTGTGAACGAGAAGCGTGGGCGCGAGGATCGCGCTGGTCGGAGGCCGGGTAGCCGTCGGAACGACGGGTGCGCGAACGCAACGTGGAATCGTACCCGCCCTGCGAGGGACGGCGGCGAGAGTCGGCGGTGTTGACCGGTCGAAGTTTCGAAGCGGAAACGGGCTCATGCGCGGATGAGAATTCGGACACGTATCCGGCCTGAGGCGGGCGCTGGCCATAACGTGATGCGGGAACGGAATTGACCATCATGTATCGACCCGCCGCATTGGAGCTGCGGGGGTTGGCATCGGCGGCGGCATCCTGGAAACGGCCGGCGCGGCCACCGGAACCGTTGCGCTCGTACTCATGCAGGGCGTCGAAATAGGCATCGACCACCTCGCGCGGATTCAGGCCGAGGAATCGCGCGTAGCTGGCGATGATTCCCTGGGAATACCCGCGCGGGGGCATGGCAGCGAAGTTCTCGGTCTCGAAGTACTCGATGATCTGCGGCCGGATTTTGATGACGTTGGCGACCTGCTGAATCGAAGCGCCCATCTGACGACGGCGCTCGAGCAGCATCTCACCGAAATGACGGGTCATCTACATCCCTCCAAAAATCTCTTCCTCAGACAGAGGCTCCTCCACGGCGCGCAACGCCGCAAGTCCCTCTTCATCGTAGAGCACCTCGCGCGGTTTTGAGCCATCCGGCGGACCGACGATGCCCTTTTCCTCGAGCATGTCCATGATGCGACCGGCGCGCGCATAGCCGACCTTGAGGCGGCGTTGCAGTCCGGAGGTGGAGCCGAGCTGCGACTCGACCACGATCTTCGCCGCATCCCACAAAAGCGGGTCCTCCTCGGTGGGAGCCTCGTTGTAGAAGCTACCGCCTCCCCCGCCGGACATGGCTGCGGGCGCCACGGCAGACAGGATCTCCTCGTGGTAATCGGGTGCGCCCTGCTCCTTGACGAAATCGACGACACCGTTGATCTCGTCATCGGACACGAAGCATCCCTGGATGCGCTTGGGCTTGCCCCAGTCGACCTTGGAGAACAGCATGTCTCCGTAGCCCGTGAGCTTCTCGGCGCCCATCTGATCGATGATGACGCGGCTGTCGATGCCGGTGGCGACGTTGAAGGCGATGCGGTTGGTGATGTTCGCCTTGATGAGGCCGGTCACGACGTTGGAGCTCGGGCGCTGCGTGGCCACGATGAGGTGGATACCCGCCGCACGGCCGAGCTGCGCGATGCGCACGATGCTCGCCTCGACATCCTTCCCGGCGACCATCATAAGGTCGGAGAGCTCGTCGATGATGATGACGAGGTAGGGCATCTTGGCGGGCGGATTGTCGTAATGGTCGAACTCGCCGGCAGCCTGCTTTTCGTTGAAGGTCGAGATCTTGCGGACGCCGATGCGCTCGAAGACCTTGAGGCGGCGCTCCATCTCGGACACCGCCCACTGCAGGGCGCTCGCAGCCTGCTTGGGCTCGGTGACAACCGGGACGTACAGGTGAGGCAAGCCGTTATAGCCGGAAAGCTCGACACGCTTGGGGTCGACCATGATGAGGCGAACGTCCTCGGGAAGGCTCCTCATAAGCAGCGCCATGATGATGGAGTTGATCATGACGGACTTACCGGAGCCGGTGGTGCCGGCGATGAGAAGGTGGGGCATCTTCGCGAGGTCGGCGACGATGGGCTGGCCCTCCGCGTCACGGCCGATGGCAAGCTCGAGCGGTCCGCCCTGAACATAGGGCAAAACATCGCCGAGGTTGACGTTTTGGCGCTTGGCGTTGGGAATCTCAATGCCCACGAGCGAGGTGCCGGGAATCGGCGCGAAAATGCGGACCGACTGCGCGGCCAGAGACAACGCGATATCGTCCTCGAGATTGGAGATACGGCTGACGCGCTCGCCCTCACCCGGCTGGACCTTGAACGTGGTCACGGTGGGACCGGAGATCCATCCGACAACGCGGGAGTGGAGCCCAAACTCGTTCAACGTGGATTGCAGGGAGTTTGCGGTCTGCTCGAGCTCCTTGTCCGAAGAGGCGGCGACAGCGGAATGCGGATTGTGACGGAGCATGCTGAGCGGAGGCAGCTGCAGCTGGCCGTCCTCGGGCTCTTCCGAATCGGCCGCGGCAGGGACGCTCGTTTTTGAAGGACGCACCTCCTTGGCCGAGCTGTCGGAGCTGGAAGCGGGAGCATGGCCCTTAAGGAAGGACGGGATCTCGCGCGGACCGTCGGCGGTCTTTACGACGGAGCGTGTCGCACCATCCACATCAAAGGGAGGGATCTCCTCGTCATCAACGGGGGATTCGGCCGTAGCGGAAGGCGCCTCTCCCCCATCGGCTTTGGCCGGCGCATCGACGTGGTCAATACGGTCAGGCACGGGAATGAGCGTGGTCTCAGCACGTTCAGCCGCGAGCTGGCTGCTCAAATCGACGAAGGGGTCCTCATCACGATCCGGCTCATCCTCGATTGCAGGGACAGACGCCCTGGAAGCGGAATCCAGCACCGTGGTCTCGCGGTTACCCAGAAAAGTCGTCTCGGCGGCACCGGCATCGTCAAACAGGTTGCCCTGGACAGCGGCCCCACCGAACGCTGCGCACCCCTGTGCGGGCTGAAGTGCGTCCTCATCGCCCCAGGGGGCATCGTTCACGTTGACGCGTCGACGCTCCGCGAGCACACGGGCACGATCGGCGGCCGCGCGCATAAAGGAGCTGACCGAAAAACCGATCACAACAAACCCGACAATGATGAGGCCGACGAGCACCACAAAAGAGATGGTTTTGCCGAGGGCCTGCTGAAGGGCGCTCGCGATGAACGCGCCGACATATCCACCGGAGGTGGAGAGGGCCTCGGCCTCGAACATGGCTGAGGTGGCGAATTCGGTGCCCGGAACCATGAGTGACAGGATGGCCAGCACGCCCAGCAGAATGAGCGAGCCGCCTAAAAGCGTGCGGGTGTTCAGAGGCGCGCGGTCGCGTAGAAAGAGGCCAGCGGCGAATATGAGCAGGGCGAACGGCAGCACATAGGCACCCAGGCCGAAGCCTAGGTGGTAAAAACCGGCAATGGCGTTAGAGACGGGCGCGCTCGTAGGCGAGACCACGGCGATGAACGAGACCACGGCAACCACGGCGATCGCGATACCGGCGATGTCGCGGCCGGCGGTATCGTCCATGAGCGAATCGAAGGCGCGCTCGGAAACGGGAGCGCGGCCCTCGTTGGCCCGCAGACCGCGCGGGGCGGCCGAGGAGGCCGCCCCTTGCTTGTTCTTACGTGCCGGAGATTTCTTTGCAGATGAATTGGCTGAGCGGGCCAACCTACACCTCCATGACGACCGGGATGATCATCGGTCGCGTGCGGTTGTTGTTCCAAATGTAATTCGAGAGGGCATCGCGCACGGCCTTGCGGATGGCGTCCGTACCGGAACTCGAGAAGTTGAACTTGCCCTTCTCAATGGCGCGCTGAATGGCGGCGGAGGCATCGGCGGAGAACTGGTCGTCGATGGGGAACGAGACGCCGCGACCGGAGAACTCGAGGTCGCCGATCTTCTTACGCTTCATGTCGAGCATGGCAACGACCGTCACCATGCCGTCGCTCGCGAGCTTCTGACGGTCGCGCAGGACGATCGGGTCGGTATCGCCGATGCGCAGGCCATCAACGTATACGACGCCGGACTCGACGGAGCGGCCGCGCTTGACGATGCCGTCGCGCATCTCGAGAGAATCGCCGTTATCGATCACGAAGATGTTCTTGGCGGGGACACCCATCTTCTGGCCGAGCGCAGCATGCGCGCGCAGGTGCACGGCCTCGCCGTGGACGGGCATGAAGTAGCTCGGCTTGGTGAGGGCGAGCATGAGCTTGAGCTCCTCCTGGCTGGCGTGGCCGGAGACGTGGACCAGGGCACGGCTCTTGTCGTACACGTCGCAGCCGAGCTTGGCCAGGCTGTTCACGACCTGCTGGACGGCCTTCTCATTGCCCGGAACCGGGGTTGCGGAGATGATGACCGTATCGCCCTCGTGGATGGACAGCGTCTTGTGCTCGCCGTTGGCCATGCGGGAAAGAGCGGAGAGCGGCTCACCCTGCGAGCCGGTGCACATGACGACGAGCTTATCCTCGGGAATACCGTTGATCTCGAACGCATCGAGCAGGTCGTTCTCGTCGACCTTCAGGTAGCCGAGCTCACGGGCGACTCGCGTGTTGGTGAGCATCGAGCGGCCGGTGACGACGATCTTGCGATTGCACTTCTTGGCCGCATCGCAGATCTGCTGCAAGCGGTGGATGTGGCTGGAGAAGGAGGCGACGAAGACGCGACCCTTGGCGTTCTTGATCGCGTGGAGGATCGAAGGACCGACCTCGGCCTCGGACTTGGTGAAGCCCGGGACGGTGGCGTTGGTGGAGTCGGACATGAGCAAGTCGACGCCCTGCTTGCCGAACTTTGCGAGCGCACCGTAGTCGGGGGTGACGCCGTCAATCGGGGTTTGGTCGAGCTTGAAGTCGCCCGTGTGGACGACGGTGCCGGCCGGGGTCTTTAGGAACACGCCGAGCGCGCCGGGGATGGAGTGCGTCGTGGAGAAAAACTCGATGGAGAAGCAGCCGAGATTGACGTGGCTGCCACCCTTGACCTCGCGGAACTTGGGCGCACGGATGCGGAACTCGGAAAGCTTGCCCTCGATGAAGCCGAGGGTGAGCTTGCTGGAGAAAATCGGCACCTTGTTGTTGAGGTCCTGCAAGAGATACGGCAGTGCACCCGTATGGTCCTCATGGCCATGGGTGATGATGATGCCGCGAAGCTTGTGCTCGTTCTCAAGAACGTAGGTGTAGTCTGGCAGGACGAGGTCGATACCGGGCTGGTTGTCGTCGGGGAACATGAGGCCGGCGTCGACGAGCACCATGTCATCGCCGCACTCGAAGGCGGTCATGTTCTTGCCGATGCCGTCAAGGCCGCCCAGGGGGATGACCTTGAGCGTCACGTTAGATTTCTTGTTGTTGGTTGCCATAGACTGATGTGGCTCCTTTCGATTGCACGATAACGAAAACGACGGTCGATGCCGCCGCGCAATTCAAAGTCATATGCGTCGAGGTGGGTACACGCATACGGAAATTATTGTATCCATTCGATTGCATGTGAACGAAAGTACACCAAAAGTACGGTGGCCGCACGAATGCGGCCACCGCGAATAAAGGGGGTCGATTGTCGGTTCGCGCCGTTAGCGAGCGCAAGTGAGCTTGGCGCGTGCAGCCGCGAGTCGGGCGAGCGGGACGCGATACGGAGAGCAGCTCACATAGTCCACGCCTGCCGTGTTGAAGAAGTCGACGATCGACGTCGGGTCGCCGCCATGCTCACCGCAGACGCCGAAATGCATTTCGGGTGTGACGGCACGACCCTTGTCGACGGCCATCTTCACCAACTGAAGGACAGCGGGATCGACAGTCTCGAAGGGATTTACGGCCAGCACCTTCTCATGCAGGTAGACGGGCAGGAATTTGGCCTCGGCGTCGTCTCGCGAGAAGCCGAAGGTCGTCTGTGTGAGATCGTTCGTACCGAAGCAGAAGAAGTCGGCATGGGCCGCGATCTCATCGGCGACCAGGCACGCGCGTGGCAGCTCGATCATGGTTCCAATGGGAATATCGAGCTTCACGCCGTACTCCGCCTCGACATCCATGATGACGCGTTCGGCGACCGCACGGGTCTGGACATGCTCCTCGGTGATGGACACGAGCGGAATCATGATTTCGGGACACGGATCGAAACCTTCGAGCTTGAGGCGGGCGGCGGCGGATGCGACGGCGCGCACCTGCATCAACGGAAGGTCGGCATAGACGATGGAGAGACGCACGCCGCGAAGGCCGAGCATGGGGTTGGATTCCATCATCCCGTCGATGAGGCGCAGGCGCTTGCGGGCATCGAAAACGTCCTGGCCCAGGGCCTCTTTACGCGCGATCTCAACGGCAAGCTCACGGGGATCGTCGAGGAACTCATGAAGCGGCGGATCGATGAGTCGGATGACCATGGCGCGTCCGGTCATGGTACGCAGCATGGCGACGAAGTCCTCAGTTTGGACGGCCAGCAGGTCCTCGAGCGCCTTGGCGCGTACATCCGCATCGTCGGAGAGGATGAAGGACTGGATGATCTGCTTGCGATCGCCGAGGAACATATGCTCCGTGCGGCACAGGCCGATGGCCTCGGCGCCGAATTCAAGGGCAAGTTCGGCGTCCTCGGGGTTATCGGCGTTGACGCGCACGTGGTATCCGCGCCCGTCGGACTCATCGAGGCGAACCTTGTCCGCCCAGCTGAGAACGGTGTCAAGGTCTCCGGTCAGCTCTGGCTTGACAAGCGGCACCGCACCGGCGACAACGATGCCCTGACCGCCGTCGATGGAGATGAGGTCGCCTTCGTGCAGCACGATATTGGTTCCAAGGACATGAACCTCTTTCGCGGCGGCATCGATGCGGAAGCTCTCGACACCGCATACGCATGGCGTGCCCATGCCGCGCGCGATAACGGCAGCGTGGCTCGTCTTTCCACCATGGCTCGTCAAGATGCCCTCAGCGGCGACCATGCCCTTGAGGTCATCGGGGTTCGTCTCCCAGCGCACGAGGATTGCGGGGCGCCCGGCTTCATGAACGGCAACGGCGTCGTCGGAGGAAAAGACAATCTCACCCACGGCGGCTCCGGGGCTCGCGTTGAGGCCGCGCGCAAGCACGTCGACGGCGGCGGAGGTGTCGAACTGAGGATGCAAGAGCTGGTCGAGCTGAGAGGGATCTATGCGCACAAGCGCCTCATCGCGGGAGATGAGCCCCTCCTCGACCATGTCAATCGCGATGCGCAACGCCGCTGCGGCCGTACGCTTGCCCGCACGCGTCTGCAGCATCCACAACTTGCCCTGCTCGATGGTGAACTCGATGTCGCACATATCGCGATAGTGGTCCTCAAGGATGCCAAAGACGCGGTCAAGCTCGGCCGCGGCCTCCTCCAGGCCGGGGACGTTCGCGAGATCGGAGATGGGCTCGGTGTTGCGGATGCCGGCGACGACGTCCTCGCCCTGCGCATTCACGAGGAAGTCGCCATAGGTTCCCCGAGCACCGCAGGCAGGGTCGCGCGTGAACGCGACGCCGGTCGCGGAGGTCTCCCCCTTGTTGCCGAATACCATGACCTGGACGTTGACGGCGGTGCCGAGATCGTCGGGGATGCGATTGCGCTGGCGGTAGATGCAGGCGCGCTCATTCATCCAGCTGCCGAACACGGCCTGGATGGCCAAGCGAAGCTGAAGACGGGGATCTGCGGGGAAGGTGACAGTCCCGTCCACGACGAGCTCGGGATACGCGGAGGCGTCGACCTCTCGGGCGAAAATCTCCTTGAACTCATCGACAAGATCGCGGAGATCTTCATCGGAGAGCTCGGCATCAGTGCGGACCCCGGCGATCAGGCGTCGCTCGGCGATGGCGTTCTCGAACAGGTCGGCATCGATACCCAGCACCACGTTGGAGAACATCTGGATGAACCTGCGATACGAATCCCATGCGAAGTGAGGGTTGTCTGTCTGGGCGATGAGCCCCATCACGGATTCATCGTTGAGGCCAAGGTTCAACACGGTGTCCATCATACCCGGCATGGAGAACGGCGCTCCGGAGCGGACCGAGACGAGCAGCGGATCTTCGGCATCTCCCAAGCGCTTTTCCATACGGGACTCGAGGTCGCACGTCGCCGCCTCGATCTCGTCGAGGGCGCCCTCGGGCCAGCTGTTCCCCGCCTCGTCATACTCGACGCAGGTCTGGCACGTGATGGTGAAGCCCGGGGGCACGGGAAGGCCGATACGGCACATCTCGGCGAGGTTTGCGCCCTTGCCGCCGAGGATGTAGTTCATCGAAGCGTCGCCCTCGGTCACGTCGGGCGAGGCCACGCCGCCACCGAATTTGTACACGCGCTGCATCGTAGTCATACTGACCCCCTATCGACCCGAAGCCGGGCCATATCGTTTGCCACACCGCGCTTTTGCGGGCTAAAGGAACTCTACGGGGACGATTGAAAATACCTGTGAAGATGCGGGGATATGGGGCCGAGCGGCGCAATGTGCGCGGCAGACGGTCGCCCATGTGGTTACCTGATGAAGATACCACCGCAGCTAGAATATGCTAAAACGATTGCGCATCCAGGTGCTCTCGACGGCGCTCGCGACCGATTCGCACCTGCCTCATACGCTCGAGAATCTCGGCGGCGGACTCCTCGATAGCCTTTCCGTCCGTGCGGACGGTGATGCATCCAAGCTTTTTGATAAGTGCCCGGGCCTCATCCATCTCCGAACGGACGCGCTCGGGATCGGCGTAGTCGGAAGCGACGGCGCGACTCATATCGTCGCCGAGGCGGCGGTCGCGGATCGTCGAAACGACTTCGGTTGTGGAGATGAGTCCAAAGACCTTTCCAGGATCGACGGAAAATAGGGAAGCTGGCGGCTCCACGCCCGGAACGAGAGGGATGTTCGCAACGCGATATCCAAGATGGGCGAGGTACATGGACAGCGGCGTTTTGCCGGTGCGTGAGATGCCGATGAGAACGATGTCGGCGTCATCCAAGTCATCGGCACCACGGCCATCGTCATGCTCGACGAAATACTCCATAGCCTCGATGCGCTTGAAATACTCCTCGTCCGTACGATGGATGGACCCTGCAATACCGCTCGGCGCGACTCCCGAACTCTCACTCAATGCCTGGACCGCCGGACCGAGAACGTCGACGCCGTTGACGCCCATTGCCCGAAGCCGCTCACCTACCTCGGCGCGCAGGGCACCGTCGGCGATGGTGTACAGAACGCTGAGCGCCCTCCCCTCGCCCAAGAGTTGCCGGACAGCTCCCTCGACTACGCCTGCGTCGTTGACCTTCGTCAGGCGCTCGACGGCGATCTCGACTCCGTCGAATTGACCGCATGCAGCGCGGGCGACTTCATAACCCGTCGCACCCAGCGAATCAGAAACGACAAGGACGACTTGGCGTGCAAAACGCTTGGTCATGGAGTCACCCTTCAGACGGGCCTACACATCAAGGCGACTATAGCCTACGGCCTCGACGTCGGGTACCGAGGAGACCATCCTTTTGGGTGAACGGCGGCCGCGAACAATCCTCATGGCTGAACAGTGCCTATATGAAAAGAGGGCCCTCGCGGACCCTCCAATCGAACTATGAACGCTGCGAAGCAGGCGCTACTTGCGAGCCATCTCGCCGATGTTGGCAATGCCGGCAAACACGCTCTCAAAGCGGTTGAGCAGGCGGAGCCTGTTCTCGCGAACGGCCAGGTCCTCATCCATGACCATGACGTCGTCGAAGAACGCGTCGATGGGACCGCGCAGGGCCGCAAGGGCGGCGATGACGGCCTTGAAATCACGGGCGTCAAGCGCGGAGGCAACCTCATCGCGCGCGGCGTCGGTCGCATCCAGCAGGGCAAGCTCGGCGTCGCCCATGAGCTTGCGGTCGACCTCAGTGCCGAGCTCCGCGTCAGCAAGGTGGGCTGCACGCGCATAGGCGGTGGCGAGGTTGGTGAAGGCCTCGCGGTCGTTGGCGCGGGCCTCCTCGAGAGCATGCGCAAGCTCGAAGAAGTGCACGGGAACGGTGACGTCACCGTCGGAAACGGCGGCCACGGTATCGGCGGAGACCTTCTCATCGCGGGCCATCTGGGCTATGCGGCCCTTGATGAACGCGCAGACGGATGCAGCCACGGCAGTCTTGTCGAACTCAAGGCCCTGCTCCAGGTAGCCCTCGAGCGCAGCGTCGACGATCGCCTCATACCCGCACTTCAGACGTGTGCGGAGGATGTTGAGGACGCCGATGGCGGAACGGCGCAGCGCGAAGGGGTCCTTAGAGCCGGTGGGGGGCTCGTCGATGGCGAACATGCCTGCGATGGTGTCGAGCTTGTCGGCGACGGCAACGATGCAGCCGGCGATGCCCTCGGGCAGATCGTCGCCGGCAAAGCGGGGACGATAATGATCGCGAATGGCGGCGGCAACCTCGGGCTCCTCGCCCTCTGCGGTGGCATAGTAGCCACCCATCACGCCCTGCTGGCTGGTGAACTCAACGACCGCAGAGGACACGAGGTCGGCCTTGGCCAGGTGGGCAGCACGCTGAGCGCTGGACGCCGCGTGGGCACCGAGATGGGCCTCGCGAGCGATGGCAAGGGCCAGGTCCTCCATGCGGTCGGACTTCTGAAGCACGGTGCCGAGCTTCTGCTGGAAGCCAACGGAGGCCAAGCGCTCGCGGAACACCTCGAGATCGACCTTGAGGTCCTCATCGTAGAAGAACTTGGCGTCGTAGAGGCGCGCACGGACGACGCGCTCATTGCCGTCGATCACGGTGGCGTTGGCCTTGGGGTCGCCGTTGGAGACAACGACGAACGCACGGGTCAGATTGCCCTCCGCGTCATACGTCGGGAAGTAACGCTGGTTGGACAGCATGGACTCGCAGATGATCTCGGACGGGACGTTCAGGAACTCCTCGTCGAAGTGGCCCACGAGAACCGTCGGCCACTCACAGAGATTGACGACCTCGTCGAACACCTTCGCAGGAGTATCAACGCGCACGCCGAGCTCGGATTCGACCTTGGCGATACCCTCGCGGATGACCTGCGCGCGACGCTCGGCGGACAGGACATGGGCGGACTCGAGAACATCCTCGTAGGCATCCGTGCTGGCGACGAGGTGCTCACCGGGGGAAAGCACACGATGACCGCGCGTGGTGTTGCCGCTCACAACGTCGGCAAAGGAGACCGGAACGACTTCCTCACCGAAGAGGCAGCAGATCCAACGAACCGGGCGGACGAAGGTGGCATGCTCGCTGCCCCAACGCTGGCTACGGTAGTTGGGCCACTGGATGGACGGGATGAGGCCCTCGCACACGCGCGTCAGGATGGGAAGCGCGGGCTCCGAGGGGGTGTTCTGCTCAGCGAAGACGTACTCGGTGCCATCGGCGTCCTCGCGACGGACCAATTCACGAGCGGTGAGACCGTTTTTGCGGGCAAAGCCCTCGGCGGCCTTGGTGGGATTACCCTCAGCGTCGAAGGCGATCTTGGCGGAGGGACCGCGCAGGACGGAGTGGATCTCCTCCGTCGCCTCGGCAACGTCGCTCACGAGCACGGCCAGGCGGCGCGGCGAGGAGATGACGCGGATCGCGCCGTGGGCGAGCCCGGCCTCGTCGAGACCCTTGCCCATCAGGGATTCAAGCTGCTTGACGGCATTGTTGAGCGGGGCGGAGGGCATCTCCTCGACACCGAGCTCGAACAGGAAATCACGGGTGTTCGCCACTTAGGCCACCTCCCCCTTCTCAACGCTATCGGACACGGCCGCATCACCGGCAACCTCGGCCAAATATGACTCACAGCACGCCTTAGCGAGCGTGCGGACGCGCAGGATGTACGCGGCGCGCTCTGTGGCGGAAATAGCGCCGCGGGCATCCAGGATATTGAAGCTGTGGCTGCACTTCATGACGCAGTCATAGGCGGGCAGCGGGAGCTTGGCCTCGAGGCATGCATGGCATTCGGCCTCGAAATCATCGAACTTCTGGCGCATCATATCGACGTTGGCAACCTCGAAGTTGTAGGCGGAGAACTCACGCTCGTTCTCGAGGAAGACCTCACCGTAGGTCATGGGCGTGCCATCGGGCAGATAGCTCCAGACCAGGTCGTAGACGCTCGTGACACCCTGAGCGTACATTGCGATGCGCTCGAGACCATAGGTGATCTCGACGGGAACCGGATCACACTCGATGCCGCCGACCTGCTGGAAGTAGGTGAACTGGGTGACCTCCATGCCGTCCAGCCAAACCTCCCAACCGAGGCCCCAGGCGCCGAGCGTCGGGCTCTCCCAGTCGTCCTCGACGAAGCGGACGTCGTGCTCAGCAGGATCGAGGCCGATGGCGGTCAGAGAGTCCAGGTACAGCTCCTGGGAGTTCTCGGGGCTCGGCTTAATGAGCACCTGGAACTGGTAATAGTGCTGCATGCGGTTGGGATTCTCGCCATAGCGGCCATCGGCGGGACGGCGGCAGGGCTGCGGGTAGCACGTGCGCCACGGCTTCTTGCCGAGGCTGCGAAGCAACGTGGCGGTGTGGAACGTACCGGCACCCACCTCGGAATCGTAGGGCTGCATAACGGTGCAGCCATGGCCGGCCCAATACTCCTCGAGCTTGAGAATCATCTCTTGGAAGGTCAATGCGTTCGGATTCATCCTGCGGCGCTCCCCCTCATTCGTACGGTCAAACAAGCTTATATTCTAGCGTTACATCGAGCCGATCCGCGAGAACGGCCAATATCGGAAAAAGACGGTCCCCACGACGTTGTCCGTGGGAACGGCCCCGAAGTACCTGGAATCGGAGGAGTTCTCACGGTTGTCCCCCATCATCCACAGCGAACCTTCTGGAACGACATACGGGTAGCCGATCGAAACCCCCGGAGCCTGCATGGGTAGCGGGTAGCTCTCGCCAACGACATAGGGCTCCTTCAAGGCGACCCCGTCGACATACACCTGCCCGTCGATCATGTCGATCGTCTGGCCGGCGCGGGCCACGACACGCTTCACCAAAATCTCGTGGCTGGAATCGGAGACGGGATTCTTGAACACGACGATATCGCCGACCTCGGGCGTATCGCCGAAATGTGCGCTGACGCGCTGGGCGAAAACCTGATCGCCAACAAGAATGGTCGGTTCCATGGAGCCGCTCGGAACAACGAATGGCGAGACGACGAACACGCGAATCAGGGCGAAGACGACGAAGGCGACAACAAAGACGCCGAGCCACTCGAGAAGACCCTTCCACTTGGGCTCGCGATCAGGTCCATCCAGGCGCTCGGACTCATTCGAAGGCGCAGATTGGGCAGCAGTGCCGTCAAGGGCCTCAGAAATGTCACTCATCGATAGCCTCTCCATCAGATACGGCCTGATCATCACCGGACTGGAACTGCTCGATCAGATCGAGGGCGCGCCGACGCTCGTCGTCGGTCAGGCGCGCGGAGTCGATGAGATCGGGGCGCCAACGGCAGGTGCGCTCGATGGCGTTCCAACGGCGCCAGGCCGCGACTTTGGCATGGTCGCCCGAGAGCAGGACGTCCGGTACGGAAGATCCGTTGAAATCGGCAGGCCTCGTGTACTGAGCGTATTCGAGCAACCCGCCATCATCGGAGGTCGAGAACGATTCGTCGACGCTGCCCATGTCGTTGCCGAGCGCACCGGGGATCAGGCGGATGATGGCGTCGGAGACCACGAGGGCGGGAAGTTCACCGCCGGTCAGAACGTAATCGCCAATCGAAAGGCGCTCGTCCGCGAGGTCATAGGCGCGCTCATCCATGCCCTCGTAACGTCCGCAGACGAACAGGATGCGATCGCATTCAGAGAGACGTTCGGCGACCTCTTGCGTGAAGGGCTCGCCGCACGGGGTGAAAAACACAACGCGGGGCGGACACTCCCCCCTCGACGAGATATCGCAAATCGCCTCATGAAGGGGCTCGACCTTCATGAGCATGCCGGCGCCGCCACCAAAGGGCGCATCGTCCACGGTGCGATGGCGATCATGCGTCCAATCGCGCAAATCGTACGCGGCAAAATCGAACAAGCCGCGCGCACGGGCACGGCCCATGATCGACGTGGACATATAGGGTTCGAAAAGCTCGGGAAAGACCGAGAGGGTCTCGATGAGCATGAGCACTCCTCTCAGCGTTTAGAGATCGAGCAGACCGTCCATGATGTGGACGGTGATGGCCCCCTCTTCGGGCAGCTCGACGATGACCTCGTCGATAACGGGCATGAGGACCTCCCCGTGCGATGAACCATCCAGCACCCAGACATCGTTCGCAGGGGTCTCCATGACTTCGACGATAGAGCCCAAATCACCGAAACGCTCATCGACAACAGACCGGCCCAGCAGGTCCCCAACGGCCGAATCGAGACGACCGAGCTCGAAGTCATCGCAGGATGCGAGGACATAGCAACCCGTCAAGCTCTCGGCGTCATCGAGATTGTGAGCGCAGGAGAAGCGCACGCGGGCGCCCTCGGGCGTGACGGAAAGGGACTCGACGGTCGAGGTACGCTCCCGCTTGAGGGCGGGCGGGGTCAGATGCACTTGCATCGACTCGGTAAGCAAAAGGGGAAGGCCTCGCAGCGGAGCCACGAGAACCTCCCCTTTGGTGCCGTGCGGGCGAACCACACGGGCGATGTTCTTATAGGCGGCGCGCACGGGCCTAACCCAGGACCTCGACCTCGACGGAAGTGTCGAGACGAGCAGCGAGGGCGCGGGCGAGCGTACGAATGGCCTTGATGGTGCGACCGTGGCGACCAATAACCTTGGCCACGTCGCCCTCGGCGACGGTGACCTCGATGGTCGACGAGTCGGCACCGTCGATCACCTCGAGCGAAACGCCGTCGGCATCGTCGACGATGCTGCAGACGAGATACTCAACGAGATCGGCGATACGGTCGGAGACGAGCTCCTCCGCCTCGGTGGCGTCGATGGCCTCATCAACGAGGGATTCCAAGAGCAGCTCCTCAGACACGTTTTACTCCTCGGAAGCCTCGGCAGCGGCAGCGGCCTCTTCCTCGGCCTTACGGGCGGCCTCCTCGGCCTCCTTGGCGAGCTGCTTCTTGGACTTCTTGGGGGCGGCGGCGGTCTTCTCGCCCTCGTTGGCGGCCTTCACCAGAGCGGCGACGGCGTCGGTGAGCTGAGCGCCCTTGGACTGCCAGTCGGCGATCTTCTCGAGATCGAGGGAGATGGTCTTGGGGGTGGTCATCGGGTTGTAACGACCGACCTCCTCGATGGGGCGACCATCGCGACGGGTGCGGGAATCGGCGACGACGACGCGGTAGTACGGGCGCTTCTTGGAACCATGACGAGCGAGGCGAATCTTGACAGCCATGCAAACTCCTTCTTTTCCGCAGCGATTGCTGCATTCCTAACCAGGACAATTACCGTGCCAAACGACTCGACGGGAAGCGTTTGAGACCGGCTTCATTTGGAAAGTCGCAAGCAAATCCATATCTTATCTGAGATTTGCGCGATTGCAAGCATGTTCATGCAGCGTACATCGGCAATTGTCGATATACTGACAGCATGAACACAAGCGAACATACATACGGTCTCGCCCCAGAGCTCTTCGGCTCGTGGAACGGCCCTGCAATCGGGCTGATGGATCTCGATGCGTTCTTTGCGAGCGTCGAGCAGCTCGATCATCCGGAATGGCGCGGAAAGCCCGTGATTGTGGGCGGTTCGCCCGAAAAACGCGGCGTCGTCTCCACATGCTCATATGAGGCGCGAGTCTACGGTGTTCGCTCGGCCATGTCGTCCGCCCAGGCCAAACGCCTGTGCCCCGAGGCCATCTGGACGCCCGGCCACTTCGATCGCTATCGCGAGATGAGCGCGCGCGTCATGGCCATTCTCGCAGATGAGACCCCATTCGTCGACCGCGTATCCATAGACGAGGCGTTCTTCGACATCAGCCCCGGCAGGTTTTGCGACGAACATCCCATTCAGATAGCGCAGCGCATCAGCCGCCGTGTCTCAGAACTGGGCGTCACCTGCTCGATCGGGCTGGGCCGCAACAAGACCGTCGCAAAGATCGCCAGTGAGCGCGACAAGCCCCGCGGGCTCACCATCGTGACGCCTGGAACCGAGCACGGATTTCTCGCGCCGCTGCCCGTACGCGCCATGAGCGGCATTGGCGCCGCCGCCGAAAGCGCGCTTACGCGCGTGGGGATACGGACGCTCGGGCAGCTTGCAGAAGCGTCCGACGGCCTCCTCTCCCCCATCTTCGGCATCAACACCGAACTCGTGCGTCGAAGGGCCGCGGGACTCGAGGTTAGCGAAGTTCGGGCTATCGATGCGCCCGACGACGTCAAATCCATCAGCAACGAGCGGACTTTCGCGCACGACCTCACCGACCCCAGCGACGTCAAAGCGGCGATACAGCTGCTCTCCGAATCGGTGGGTGCCAGGCTCCGCCGGCGTGACCTGGCGGGGCGAACCGTCACGCTCAAGCTTAAGTACTCCTTTGGCGAAGGTAGGACGATCCAGCGCAAGCTCGCGCACGCGACCGACGATGAGAACGTATTCGGAGCGGTTGCATGCGATCTGTTGGCCTCGATTTGGACCGAGGGCATGCATATCCGCCTCGCCGGCGTGGGTGTGAGCGATTTTGGGCCCGACCCCCATGGGATTCAGACTGACCTCTTTTGCTCTGTCGATGAACGGGGCGCCATGGCGAGCGACAAGCGCGACCTCGCCGTCACGCTCGACGCCCTCCGCGAGCGCTTTGGCAACGATGCCGTGGCCTTTGGGCGAAGCACCCGTTTTGGCGGCGACCTCGTCGACCCCGCGAAATTCCTCACGCAACATGCACCCGAAGATGTGTAATTGGGGACGGGTGCAAATTACACATCGTCGTGTTCCCACGCCACAAGGACGTCCATCCAAAGTGACGAGCAATTTGTACCTGCACCCGATTACGCATCGAGCTGCGGGTACAAGAGAGGACGTGGCTCGCAAGTAGCCTGCGGCCCTAACATGCATCGACCTCGTTAAGGAGACCCATGACGCAGCGCACCCTCGAAATCGTCGTTACCTGTGACGAGGGATATCTCGGCCCGCTCCGCACCATGCTGCTGTCGCTGCGTGCAAATAACCGAGCTGAAAACATCCGAGTCTGGATCCTTCACCGCGGCATCCCGCAGCTGGCGCTCGAATCTCTTGCGGTTTTTTGCGGGCGTATCAAGATAGATCTGGCGCCCCGCATGGTGGACCAGGCGCTCTTCGCGCATGCACGTTCAAGTGAGCGATACCCGCAGGAGATGTACTATCGCATGCTGGCGCCGCATGTCATCGACGCCGACATAGACCGTGCCCTGTATCTCGACCCCGACATCCTCATCATCAATCCGCTCACGCCGCTCTTTGACATCGTACTGGGCGACTGCGTATTCGCTGCCGCATCCCATGCCGATGCGGTCCATCCGGCAACGGCCCTCAACAACGTGCGCCTCAACACGAACGAGGTCTACTTCAACACCGGCGTGATCCTCATGGACATGAGGCGTGCCAAAGCACTCATCGACCCCGACGAGATCTTTGCTTTTGCCATGGAGCACGAGCGAAAGCTGCTCTTCCCCGACCAGGACATCTTCAACGCCCTGTATGGCGAGCGCACATTGCCCGTCCCTGACCAGGTGTGGAATTACGACGCGCGAAAATACCCCGACAACATCATCCGTACCGGCGGCGAGGCAACGCTCGATTGGGTTATGAACAACACTGCAATCCTGCACTTCTGCGGCCGAGATAAACCGTGGGCGCCAAAGTACCGCGGCCAATTCGCAGCGTTGTACAAACACTACGCCACGCTTGCCCGCCGGATATAGCGAGCGAAGAGCAGAATACACTGCGGATATGAGAAAGGGCAGGCACTATAGCCTGCCCTTTTGCGTAAACCCCGTGTGGCGATACGCCGAAATTAGAGCTCGATAACGGGAGCATCGCCCCAGAGCTTCTCGAGGCGGTAGTACTCGCGCGCCTCAGGGGTGAAGGAGTGGACGACGACCGAACCGTAGTCCATGAGGATCCAATTGCGCTCCTCGCGGCCCTCAATCGAGAACGGATGCTCGCCGAATGCATCCGCGACCTTCTCCTCGACCTCGTCGACGATGGCGTCGACCATGCGCGTGTTGCTGCCGGTGGCAAGCACAAAGTAGTCGCAGACATCGGAGAGCTCGGTGAGATCGATGATGCAAATATCCTCGGCACCCTTGAACGAGGCCGCGTCGGCGGCGGCACGAGCCACCTCGATGGCGGGAACGCCGGACGTGGAAGGGGAAGCGGCGCTGCGCTCGACGGAGGCGTTGCCCTCGGCGGTATGAGCGCCCAGGCCGGAGGCGTAGTCGAGAAGCTGATCGTCGGTCATGTCAGTCATGGAAAACCTTTCCTGTGATCGGTTAGCGCGTTCGCTTTGCTGCGTACGCATTATAGATGTCGATGGCGGTCGGGTACAGATAGCGTCCACCCGAAATCACATAAACGAGACCCTGCGCGAACGTTTGGAAAAACAGCTCTTCCAGGGAAGACTCTCCCACCATGGCGCGCAGGCGCTCGGCGTAGTCGCCGTGACGGCCGGGCTCGATCGCATCGGCGACGAACACGACCATGTCGAGCGGCGTCATGTCGACCGCTCCGACCGTGTGCCGTGCGACCGCCTGGCACACGGAAGCATCGATACCCTCGAAGATGTGCGGCAGCTCATAAGAGGCGACAGGACCGTGCAGTAACCCAACGGCGGCGGAGGGGGAACCGGCGACGCGGACCCCGTACTGGGCCGCCCTCACGAGCAGCTCATGATCGTCCAACACCTTGTCCCAATCGTGCAAAAGCCCCGCAAGGACAGCCAAAAAGCAGTCCACATCGTACGCACGGGCGATCTCGTAAGCCGTCTTGGAAACGCCCAGGGAGTGCTGGTAGCGGCGGGGCTTCTCAACCATGCGCACCTCGAGCTTGGCACGAACTGCCTCAAGCTCGGCGATCTGTTCATCTGAAAGCGTCATGTGCTCATTCTCCCGTGACGTACAAGTCGTTCTTCTGGATATAGCCCATCACCGACTCGCTCGTGAGATAGCGCGCGCTCTTGCCGTCGCGCACGAGCTCGCGAATGTTGGACGAGCTGATGGCCAGAGCTGGAATCTCGATATAGCGAACATCGAAATGAATGCCAGAGGCGGCAATGCGGGCCTTGGCCGTCTCGATATCGTACCCGGGGCGGGTCGCGGCGATCAGAGTCGCGAGCGATGCGAGGCGCTCCGCATCATGCCAGGCAAGGATATCCATGATCGCGTCGGCTCCCGTGATGAAGTAGAGCTCGACGTTATCGGGATAGCGCGAGCGCAACTCGCCGAGGGTATCGACCGTATAGGTGACGCCGGGGCGATCGATCTCGAAGCGGCTGGCGTAAAACGCCGCGTTCGCGGCAGTAGCCAGCACTGTCATGGCGTAGCGATCCTCGGGGTCGCTCACGCGCTTGTCCTGTTTGAACGCGGGCGAACCGGCGGGCATGAACAGCACCAGATCGAGATCGAGCGCCTCGCGTGCCTGCTCGGCGGTGACCAAGTGACCGTAGTGAATCGGGTCAAACGTTCCGCCCATGATGCCCAGGCGGTACGTGCGCTCACGGTCGTCGCCGAGCGGGGGCAGCAGTCGATCATGCGAGGACATCGGGGTCCTCCTCACCGACCTCGGGCTGAGAATCCTCGGTGGCGAGCCCCCCATCGTCGACGTCGAACTCGATGAACTCAACGTCGTCCTCGTAATCCTCATCGTCGTCGACACCCTCGAAATCGAAGGCGTAGCCGAGGATGCGGACTTCATCGCCATTCTTGCAGCCGGCCTTGATGAGGGCGTCGTCCACACCCATGCGGGCCATGCGGTGCTGCAGGTAGATGATGGCCTCTTCGTTCTCCCAGTCGGTCTGGACGACCATGCGCTCGAGGTTGGTGCCGGTGACGCGCCAGGCGCCCGGTTCCTCCTCGAGTACGCGGAAGCGCTTGTCGCGAGCCTTGCGGGCGCGCTCCCACTTCTCCTCGTCGAAAGCGGGGGCAGCCGCCTGCTCCTCGGCAATGGCGCGACGCAGCTCGCTCACGCGCTCACCGCAGGCGAGCATGAGCGTCTGAAGGCCGGCGCCCGTAAGCGCGGAAACGGCGAAGAACTCGTGACCGTCCTCGAGGGCGGCCATCTTGAGCGCCTGGACACGATCGGCCACGCCGGAGGCATCGCACTTGTTGGCGACGACGATCTGCGGACGATCGGCCAGGTCGGATGCATAGCGGCGGAGCTCATCGTTGATGATGCGGTAATCCTCGAGAGGATCGCGGCCCTCATAGCTGCCCGTAATGTCGACCACGTGCAAGATCAGGGCCGTGCGCTCGACATGACGCAGGAACTGATGGCCCAGGCCCTTGCCCTCGGCCGCGCCCTCGATGAGACCCGGGACGTCGGCAACGACATAGGAATACTCGCCGGCACGCACCATGCCGAGATTGGGCACGAGCGTGGTGAACGGGTAGTCGGCGATCTTGGGGCGAGCGGCGCTCATGCGGGCGATGAGCGAGGACTTACCGACACTCGGGAAACCCACGAGGGCCGCATCGGCCATGAGCTTCATCTCGAGCTCGATCCAGTGCTCGATGGCGGGCTCGCCCTTTTGAGCAAACGCCGGAGCACGGCGCGTGGAAGTCACGAAGTGCGGGTTGCCCAAACCGCCGGTACCACCGGGAGCCACCACGACGCGCTCCCCGTCGTGCGTGAGGTCGGCCAGGTCGTAGGCGGGCTCCATCGTCGTGGGATCAAGCTCGCGGATGACGGTGCCCATGGGCACCTTGAGGATAAGGTCCTTGCCGTCGGCGCCGTCTTTGCGCGAACCCTTGCCGTGCGTGCCGGCCTCGGCGCGGAAATGATGCTTGAATCGATAATCGATGAGCGACGAAAGCTGGGCGTCGGCCTGGATGACGACATCGCCGCCATGACCGCCGTCGCCGCCGTCGGGGCCGCCTTTGGGAACAAAGGCCTCACGGCGGAACGACATGCAGCCGGCGCCGCCGTCGCCGCCCTTGACGTTGATGCGGCAAATATCGGTAAACTGGGACACAGCCCCTCCTTGTATGTTGACAAGCCCCATGTGTAAAAAGGGACGGGTGCAAATTGCACATCCACGGCGATGCGCGCGATGCGCATTCGCAGTAAACATGCAACTAGCTTACCAAATGCCCCTGTGCAAAATGCGATGTGTCGTGTGCACCCGACCCCTTTTACACACAAGGAGACCCTCCGGGCGAAACGCTCAGAGGGTCTCCCAAAAGATGCAAATGCAAAAAGGGTGAGGATTACGCCTCGACGGGGTACACGTTCACGCGGTGCTTGAGGCCCTTGGTGAACTTAACCTTGCCCTCGACGAGCGCGAAGAGGGTGTCGTCCTTGCCACGGCCGACGTTCTCGCCGGGGTGGATGTGGGTGCCGTTCTGGCGGACGAGAACCTCGCCGGCCTTCACGGTCTGACCGTCAAAACGCTTGGTGCCCAGACGCTGGCCGCGGGAGTCGCGACCATTGCGGGAGGAACCGAGACCTTTTTTGTGTGCCATGTCAGGTACCTGCTCTCTAACTAACTACAAATGGTCGACTACTCGGCGACGGGAGCCTCGGGCTCCTCGACCTTGGTGGTCTTCTTGGCGCGGGAAGTGGCCTGGACCTTGGTGATCTTCAGCTTGGTGAGCTGCTGACGGTGGCCCTTGAGGCGGTGGTAGCGCTTACGCTTGTGGAACTTGTAGACGAGCTGCTTCTCGCCCTTGAACTGCTCCAGGATCTCAGCAGTGACCTTAGCCTTGGCGAGCTTGGCAGGATCCGTGACGATCTTCTTGCCGTCGTTCAGGAAGATAACCTCGAGCTCGACCTTGGAACCGGCCTCGCCCTCGATCTTCTCAACGGTGATGACATCATCGGTGGCGACTTTATACTGCTTGCCGCCCGTAGAAACGATTGCGTACATGTTCTTGCCCTTCATGCATCAGTTGTGCAACAGTCGGATATGGTATCAGGTGGATTATGGCGCGTCAACGGATATATTCAACGTTTTCCCTGCATATTCACAGGTTCGACAAAGCCTATCGCATGGAACGCGAAAGAAGGCTCCCCTCAGGTGCCTCGAGCTCGCGACCCAACGGCTCGATCGTCGTCGAAGCATCCACACAAATGCTTTGGGAAACACGCTCGACATTATACCTGTCAAACACCGTGAGCTGCTGGATTCCCGTGGACACGATCTGCTCGTCCACACCGGGATCGAGCCCTCGCAAGGCCTGGTCGAAGGCGGCCACGATAATCTCGGGGCGAAGCGAGCCCTCGTTGTCGCAACGGGTGCACAATTGAATCCTGGCGCAGCCGTCGGTCAGAACTTCGTGGCCCTCGGCCTTGAGCAAGCGCCGCACATCGAGGGTTTTGGTCTTCTTGCCGCGATGGAACGGGATCTGCGCGCCCTGATCGTACCAGCCGAAGACAATCTGAGAAAGCGCCTCATCGGTAACGTCGAACTCGGGCCTGACGAAGACCTCAAGCAGGTATCGCACCTCATTAATCTCGGCGGTGAGCGCCGGGCGACGGAGCTCCACATATGCGGCGTCGATAGGACGCAGGTCAACGGGAGCGGCAGCTTGCAGGCGCGCAAGCGCGTCCTCGGCGGAGATGAGCTCCGTCAGATACACGTCGAAGTACTCCGCCGTGGAAGACGTCCCCACCGGCAACGCCGAGGTGTAGGCGATGCGCATATGCGGAGAGAAGCCCTGCGTGACCGCATAGGGCAGCTTCGCGCGGCGCACAACCTGCTCGACCGTGTGAATCAGCTCGAGGTGGCCCAGGTACTTGAGGCGCCCCAACTTGGGATAGGCCACGCGGAGGCGGAAGAGCGTGGGTTCGGATGCGTTCGTCATGCGCGCTCACCAACCAAGACGTTGTCGGCTTTCAGGGTCGGGCACACGCCGCAGCCCGTGCAGGACTCGCGCGTGCAGTCGGGCGTGGTGACGCCCTCGAGGGATCGACGGTACTCGCGCAGGAGGAACCCGCGGGACACGCCAGGGCTCACATGCTCCCAGGGCAGACGCCAATCGAGCTCGAAGGACTCCTGGGCAAGCGCCCTCAAGTCCATGCCGAGCTCCGCGGCCGCCTCTTCCCAGCGACTGAGTTCGAACTGCTCGGTCCAGGCGTCGAAGCGCTGGCCGCGCCTCCAAGCACCTTCGATGAGAGGCGCGATGTCGCGGCCTCCGCGGCTCATAACCGCCTCAACGAGCGAAGTGGCGGCGTCGTGGCAGTGGATGCGCACGGCGCGATTCTTCACCGAATGGAAGAGCAGCTGCTGACGGCGCTTGACCTCGGCGTCGTCGAGCTGCGGGCACCACTGGAACGGGGTATGCGCCTTGGGGATGAACACCGACACCGAGATGGAGACGGAAATACCGCCTCGCTGCTCCTTGGGAACGACCTCGCGCGCGATCTCGAGCGTATGGTCAGCGAGCTGGGCGATAGCGACGATGTCCTCATCGGTCTCCCCCGGCAGACCCATCATGAAGTACAGCTTGACGCGGCGCCAACCGGCCTCGAACGCGGCGCGCGTGGCACGCTCGAGGTCCTCCTCGGTCACGTTCTTGTTGATGATGTCGCGCATGCGCTGGCTGCCAGCCTCGGGCGCAAAGGTGAGTCCGCCCTTCTTCTCCCCCGCCACGGCGGCCGCCATGTCCACGCCAAAGGAGTCGAGACGCTGAGACGGAACGGAGATGGAGATGCCGGTGTCGCCCAGTCGCTTGTTGAGGCGATTGAGCATCTCGGCGCATTTGGAGTGATCGGTGGTGGAGAGCGAGTTGAGTGAAACTTCGTCGTAACCCATGTGGGCCAGACCGCCCGTGACGGCGGAGACGACCTGATCGGCGGAGCGCTCGCGCACCGGGCGATACGTCATGCCCGCCTGGCAGAAGCGGCAACCGCGGGCGCAGCCGCGCAGCACCTCGACGCAAAGACGGTCCTGGACGATCTGCATGTAGGGAACGACGGCCTGCGGAACCGGGTTGGTGGCGCCAAAGTCCTTCACCACGCGCTTGTACACGACCGGTGGGACCTCCTCGCCCTCGCGCGGGACCGTGTAACCATGCGGCGAGCAGGGCTCGTCATGGCGCACCTCATAGAGGGACGGCACGTAAACGCCGCCGATCTTCGAAAGCTCGCGAAGCATCTCGGCGCGGGACGCGCCGGCATCGCGCAGTTCGCGATGGCGCTGGCAGAACTCGACGATCTGCTCCTCACCCTCGCCGATCATCATGCAGTCGAAGAACGGAGCCAGGGGGTCGGGATTATAGACGGAAGGACCGCCGCAGATGACGATGGGGTCGTCCTCACCGCGATCTGCCGCATGAAGCGGGATACCGGCGAGGTCGAGGCCCTCGAGGTAGTTGGTGCACGCCATCTCATGCGGCACGTGGAAGCCCACAACGTCGAAGGACGCGATAGGAGCCGCGCTCTCGAGCGAGAGCAGCGGGATTCCGGCGGCGCGCATCTCATCGGCCATGTCGACCCACGGGATATAGCCTCGCTCGCAGGAAAGACCGGGGGCCTCGTTGAGATTGCGGTACAGGATGGCGATGCCCTGGTTGGGCAGGCCCACCTCGTACACATCGGGGTAGATCAGCACGCAGCGGTGCTCGGCCTCGGGCTTGTACAGCGCTCCCCACTCATGGTCGATGTAGCGCGTGGGCTTTTCGACGCGGGCGAGCAGCGGTTCAAGCTCATGGAAGCGGTTCTCATAGGGAACTCGCATGAATCCTCCTTATCGGGGGCTTAACGGAAATAGAAGCCATGGGTGACGGGAATGATAGCGCATCGTCGCGACACGGACGAACGGAGGCGCTCCGCACAGGCGTCAACGGCAGAACAAAAGCCGTGACAAACCGGCCTACGCGACCACCTGCGACGCAGGGGCGAGTAGGGTCTTCGCACGCGAATACGCCCCGCGGAAAAAGTCGTTCAGAGGACCGTAGTCGATATCGCGCTCGTAATAAGCACTGAGGCAGCACCCCATGCCGAACGTACCGGCGCCCGCGACAAGTGCCTTGAAGACCACACCCGGGCGCCCGATACGACGCGCCACCGCACGCGCCCCGGCGCGCAGGGCGAGCGCGCCGGCGAGCACCATGGCGGCCTCGTACGCGCGCTCGACCCGCATGGGCTTACCGAACACGCCAGCGAGCTTGAGCATCATCCCGAGCTGCGTCATGGTCATGACGGGAAAGTCGGCGCCCGGCATGAAGAACAGCGCACCGGTGGCGAGGTTGGCCATAGTCGCCGAGCGCACCACCCGCATCGCGGCCGCGATGCGCATGAAGGCGAAGTTCGCGGCAAAGGCGGTGTCTTTGTCGGTCCGGTCCAAGATCCAGCGCGCAAGCGAGGAGAGCAGGTGCGTTGCGTCGCTCGCGGCGATAAGCCCGAGCATCGCCGTATCCTGCTGGATAAAGGGTACCTCGACGCTGGATTCGCAAAGAACGACGGTCGGGACGCCCGCGATCACGATCTGCTGGACGCGATCTTGCAACAGCGGGCTGCCCGAGCTCACCACCAGGGCGACGTCGGTGTCGGCCTTGACGGAAAACATAGGCGCATCAAGACGCGCAACTCGCACGAGCCCCGAGGTCGTCTGCGGCACCAGGGCGTCGCGCAGGCACGAAACGATATGGGAGGGCGCGCCGGCGTCAAGGTAGACCGCCACGCGCACCGGCGCATCGACATCGCCTTGGACGCTCGCACCCATCTTGACGGCGTCAACGACAGAATCAACGGGAATCCTCATGTCACTCCTCGAAACGCTCAGACCAATACGGACGTATCCATACGACCCAGACGGGTCTATACGGACTTGTTACCCACTCGCCAGATCGACTGGACGATACCGACGGCCGCGCATTGCATGAGCATCGAAGATGAACCGAAGCTGATGAAGGGCAGCGGAATACCAGTGATGGGCATGAGGCCGATGCACATGCCGACCTCCTCGAGCAGCTGGAAGGTCCACATACCCACGATACCAACGCATGCGAGCTGCAAGAACAGGGAGTCGGATCGATGCGCCACGCGAATGGTGGAAAAGATCAGGAAGGCGAACAGGCCGAGCAGCACGAGCGCACCGACGAAACCGAACTCCTCGGACAGCAGGGCGAACACGAAGTCGGTATGGGCCTCGGGCAAAAAGCCAGCGCCGGCCTGCGATGCGTTGCCCACGCCCTTGCCGAAAAAGCCGCCCGAGCCCACAGCGATCATGGACTGCAGCAAGTTATAGCCGGCACCCGAGGTATCGGACTCGGGGTCGATGAAGACGAGCAGGCGGTTCATCTGGTACTGCTTGAGCAGGACATCGCGCCCCAGCATGCCATCGAGGACCGAGTCGAGGGCGAGCATGATCGAGACGAGGCCGATGATGAGAGCCACGGTGCACAGCACCCATTCCTTCCGGGGCCCGCTCATCATGATGATGGCGGCACCGGCAAAGAAGATCACCAGGCCGCTGCCCAAGTCGCCTGCGACCACGGCCGCACCGAAGGGAACCATGAGCATCGCGCAGAACTTGACGTACTCCCTCACCGAATCGATGCGACCGTTGTACTGCGCACCGAGCGAGGCCACAAAGAAGATCGTGATGAGCTTGGCAAGCTCGACCGGCTGGAAAGTGAGTCCGATGAGCGGGATCTTGATCCATCCGGTCATGCCTTTGGCGTTGTAGGAGAGGCCGGGGATATAGGGACTGAACAGAACGATCAAATCGATGACGAGCAGGACGGTCGTCATGCCGGCCAGGCCTGAGAAATCGGACCTCCAGCACAGGAACGCCAAGAACAGTCCGAGGCCGATGCCGACGAGCTGGCGGGTGAACGAGGCCTCGGCGATGGTGAGCGACGCGGTCCAAATCACAAAGGCGCCGTAGGCGAGCAGGAGCACCCAGGCGATGAGCACGGGCACGCTCACCTTCTGCCGCAAGCCAGCCCTGTTGGCGCCCATTTTCTTGTTCACGCGCGAAAGCGTATCTTGAGCCATGTTCCTCACCTACCTCGAGGTATCCCCGCCGACGTACTCAAGCGAGTCGGGGCAATCGTAAATGGCGCCGAGGACGTGACGAACCGCCGGCATAGAGCACGTTCCGCCAAAACCGCCCTGCTCCAACAACGTGACCACCACGTATTTGGGGTCGTCATAAGGAGCGTAGGCAATGAACCAGCCGTACAACTCCTCCCCCACCTTCTCGCCCGTGCCAGACTTGCCAGCCACCTGGACGGGCAGGTTTTTGAAGTGCTCGGCGAGGGCGGGAGACTCCTCGTAGATCATCGAGTGGAGTCCCGCATGGACGACGCCCATCTGGGAGTCCTGGTTCTTGAGCTCGACCGTCAGACGCTTCTTCGGCTCGAAGGTATAGGCATCGCCTTGGCCGTCGCGGGCCACGACCGAATGCAGGACATGAGGCGTGTACTCGACGCCGTTCATGGCGATGCCGGCATATGCCGTTGCCATCTGGATGGGCGTCACGAGGATGTCGCCCTGGCCGATGGCGATGTTGGTCATATCGCCGGCATTCCATGCACGCTCCTCGGCCGACCAATCCTTGAAGTAGCTCTCTTTCCATTCGGCATCCGGAACGCGACCCACGCCCTCGGCGGGCAGATCGACGCCCGTCTTGGAACCCAGGCCCCAGCGACGGAACATCTCCTGCAGGCCCTCGGTGTCATGGTCGGCGTAGAAGAAGTTCTTGCCCAGATCGTAGAAGACCGCGTCGCAAGAGTCCCTGATACCATCCTGCAGGCCACGGACGCCGTGGCCCTTGTGCAGCCAGCACCACTTGCCGCTTCCCTCGCCCAGGCCGGTCCACCAGCCCCTGCAATCGGATCGGGTCTCGGCAGTGTACACGCCGTATTCCATACCGGCGAAGGAGCTCAGGGGCTTGATAGTGGATGCGGACATGTACTGGCCACCAACGACGCGGTTGACCAGCGGACGTCCGCCCTTGTCATCGTTGAGCTCGGACCAGATATCGGAGGAGATGCCGCCGACGAACACGGACGGATCGAACGATGGGAAGCTTGCCATGCCGAGGACATCGCCATTGGTGCAGTCGAGGCAGACACAGGCGCCCGCGCCCCCCGGATACCCGGTGCGCTCGGCGGTCTCCTGGCTGATCTTGAGACCTTCCTCGCACGCCTGTTGGATCTTCACGTCAATCGTGAGCTTGATGTCGCTACCGGGCTCGGCGGGCACGGCGCCGGCTTGGGCCGTCACGTTGCCACTCGCGTCGACCTTGACGCTCTGCTCGCCACGAATGCCCTGCAAGAGGTTCTCGTAGTAGTATTCGACGCCTGCCTGACCCACAATGTCACCATGCTGGTAGACGATCGAGCCGGAATTGGCCTTCTCATCCTTTTGGGCGTCGAGCTGCTCCTGAGTGACCGTGCCGGTATATCCAACGACGTGGCACGCGAGCGCGCCGTAGGGATAGGCGCGCTCGGTGCGCTCGGCAATGTAGACGCCGGGGAACAGGTCGATGTGCTCTTGGATGTAGGCGACGGTAGAGCGCCTCACATCGGTAGCGACGGTATGAGGGCTTTGCGGACCCTCGGTGTTGTTCTGGATGTTGCGCAAGACGGCCATATAGGGCATGCCGAGCACGTTGGCGAGATGCCGAACCGTGACCGGATCATCCGCAAGGTCGCGGTACGCCGTGATGGCAAGCGAAGGACGGTTATCGACAATGGCCACGCCGTTACGGTCGAGAATGCGGCCGCGCGGTGCAGGAGTGGTCACCGTACGCGTCTGATTCTTCTCGGCGAGTGCATCGTAATGGTCCGACGAGACCATCTGCATGCTCCAGAGCTTGGCGATGATAGCGGCGAACACCGCGCCGACTCCGGCGGTGAGGAGCTTGAAGCGCCCGTTGGACTTGACGCCCTGGGTGGAACCCTCCCCCTCGGAGGCGCGCGGACGCGTGCCGTTCTGGGTGTCGAAGGTGAACTTACCCGAGTACCCCTTGAGGAACAGCAGCGAGCCAATGATGGCGACGAGCAGAATGACGCCGGCTATGATAACGATGAGCTGGGCATCCATCGGCGCGACCTACTTCAAGCCCTTGAAGCGCGAACCGCGCCCGTAGCCAAAACCGCGCGAGGAGAACCCGCGCTGGGCCGCAGGAGAACCCGCCATGAGCAGGAACGGGATGCTCGCAAGTACGTCGAGCACCGTCGAAGCGAGGCCATGGACGCCAATGGCCACGAGCACGCTCGACTCGACTCCGAGGCCGAGCATCGCGATCGAGTAGATGAGATTGACACCGAGGATAGCGGCGATCACGACGCGCAGCGTCTCCATGCCGACGCCGGAGGTCAGGCCGCGCGACATAAGGGCCACGCCGTATCCCACCAGGGCGAGCAACAGCGACATCAGTCCGACGGGACCCGTCGTGGTCAGGTCATACAGAAGGCCGGAAAAGAAGCCGACGTACACCATGGTGCGGGAATCGAGGGAAATGGCCAGAGACACCGTCAGCACGAGCATGAAATTGAACGCTCCACCAAAAAGGTGAATCTGCGGCGCGAGGGCCAGGTGCAGCAGGATGCACGCCACGACAATGCCCGAGAGACGACCGCGGGAGGGGCCTGAGTTTTTGAGTTCGAATCCCATGGACTACCTCCTATTCGCCGGCCGGGGCGTCCGCATCTGCGGCGCCGTCTGAATCAGTTGCATCGTCTTGCTGCTTGGCCGGACCGCCCTGCGGTGAGTTGTTGGCCGCGGCGACCTCCTCATCGGAGGCGACCTGGTCATCCTCGAGCGAGGTAATGACGAGAACCTCCTCGTTGTTCTCGGCCGTGGAGGCGGGACGCACGACGATCGTGTAATACACCGCGTTCGCGGCACGGTTGATTGAGGCGACGGTACCGAGCGGCAGCCCCTTGGGGAACGATCCGCCGATACCAGACGTGATGATGATGTCGCCGGCGGACACCTCGGCATCGGAGACAACGTACTCGAGGCGCAGGGTGCCATCGGCCTGTCCGCGGAGCATACCCTGAGCACGCGAACCCTGAACCATAGCCGAAATGCCGGACTGCTCGTCGCTCACGAGGCGCACGGTGGAAGTAGTGGCAGAGACCTCGATGATCTGACCGATGACGCCACCCGAGCTGCATACGGGCATACCGACCTCGAAGCCGGCGTTTACGCCCTTGTCGATGATGACAGCGTTGGACCAGGCATCGCCCGTGGACCCGATGATGCGGGCGGCGGTCGACTTCAGGCTGTACGTGGACTGGAGGCCGACGAGCTTCTCAAGACGAGCAGCCGTTTCCTGGGCTTCGGAAAGCTCGGCGACCTTGGCGGTCAGACGTTCGTTCTCCTTTTTGAGCTCCGACAGCGTCTCGGACGAGGCGCCGGCGTTACCGATCGCGTTGCCGATTGCGTTGAACGGGGCCGCAACCGCACCGCCCAGCATGCGAACGGGAGACGTGATCGTCATCGCTGCGCCGCGCAGGGAGTGGATCATGCCGGTGTCCCCCTCACGCAGGTAAAACGTAAGGAGCAGCAGCGACACGAGGCATAAAACAATCAACGGGCGACCACCCGTTGATTGTCTTGAACTATGCAGATTGGAGGAATATTTGGGCTTACCCGGCACAGGCCGACCTTTCCGCTACGCGTTGCTCTGGACGAAACCGCCGTCGAAGGCGTTTGCCTCCAGGACGCGCGCGCAGCCGTTCACGACGTTGTCGAGTGCGGTGGGACTCACGTTGACCGCAACGCCCGTCTCATCGCGCAGTCGGACGTCCAAACCGCGGAGCATGGCACCGCCGCCCGTGAGCAGGATACCGTAGTACATGAGGTCGGAGGCAAGATCCGGCGGGGTCGCGTCGAGCGCGTCCTTGACGGCCTTGGTCATCTCATCCAGCGGCTTGTTGAGCGCGCGGCGGATCTCCTCGCTCTCGATGCGGACGGTCTTGGGCAGGCCCGTGATCACATCGCGGCCGTTGACCTCGACGTCGAGCTCGTCCTTGAGCGGGACGGCCGAACCGACCTTGATCTTGATATCCTCGGCGGTGCGCTCGCCGATGGCGAGGTTGTAGGCATCGCGAACATGCTGGAGAATCGCCTGGTCGAACTCATCGCCGGCGATACGGATGGATTGGGAGACGACGATACCGCCCATGGCGATGACCGCGACCTCAGTGGTGCCGCCACCGATGTCGATGACCATGGAGCCCGTGGGCTCCTCAACGGGCAGGTCGGCGCCGATGGCGGCGGCCATGGGCTCCTCGATGAGGTAGGCCTGACGCGCACCGGCCTGGATGGTGGCCTCGAACACGGCGCGCTTCTCGACGGACGTGACGCCGGAGGGCACGCACACGACGACGCGAGGACGCGGGGTCCAGGGATAGCGCTTCTCACTCGCCTTGTCGATGAAGTAGCGCAGCATGGCCTCGGTCACATCGAAGTCAGCGATGACGCCGTCCTTGAGCGGGCGGACGGCGACGATGTTGCCAGGAGTGCGCCCGAGCATGCGCTTGGCCTCGATGCCGACAGCCAGAATGCGCTCGTCGTTCTTATCGATTGCGACGACGGAGGGTTCGCGGATGACGATGCCCTTGCCACGCACGGAGACGAGGGTGTTGGCCGTACCGAGGTCGATCGCCAGATCGCCGTCGTACTGACCGAAAAACATATCCATCAGAGAAAACAAGTCTGCTCCTACGTCAAACACACGGGGTTCACTGGGACAAGTGTAGCGTCCTCCCGCACGTCAAAGATAACGTGCGCGGAAAACGCATCACCCGTCCACTGAAACTACTACTGTGCGGCAGCCTCGCCGGCAGGCTCGGCAGTCGGGTCCTCCGCAGCGGGCGCATCGGCGGCAGCGGCGTCCTCAGCGGGAGCCTTGTCCGTGGCAGCATCGGCATCGGTGGGCTCGGCAGCGGACTCATCGGTACCAGCGGAGGCGTCGACGTCGCCGGAGACGTTGAAGTCGGAGGCGATCGAGCAAACGACCCAACCGAGACCCTCGCGGACGAAGTCGACCTCATACGTCATCTCGCCGCCCTGCTTGAGCGCGACCTTGACCGTAGCCTTGGACTCGCTCATGCCGGCGTCCATGCCCTCGATGGTCGCTGTGGCGTCCTTGGGGATGGAAGCCACGATGACCGCACGCTGGCTATCGTCGAGGCCGGAGGCCAAGAACTCATCGGTTGCGGCATCGGAGGAGGCAGCCTCAAACAGCTTGGTGAGTGTGTCCTGCTGCGTGGGGAAGCCGAACCCGCGGGTGTAGGCAAAGGCAAGGCCGCCGCCTGCAACAACCAAGATGAGGAGGATCGTGATGAAGATCTTGAGACCGAGGTGACGGTGCTTGCGGCGAACCTTGGCCTCGGCGCGATCCTGCTGGACCATCTCGTGCTCGGAAAGCGTGAAGAATCCGGTGTCGGACGGATCGGGCATGAAGTTGCCGGACTGTCCGAGCGGATCGAGCGGGTCGACCGCGGTGTCGAAGGCGTCGGTCGCCGGCATCATGGCCGCGGAGGCGGACAGCGCATCATGCGCGCGATCGCGAGCAGCGGCCTGGTCGGCCGTGAGCTGATACACGCCGTCCGCGGTTGCGGCGGTGAAGGCGTCGAGCGCATCGCTGAAGCGGTTGGCGGCGGCGTACGCGCAGCCCAGACCGGCGTTGATAGCGCTCACATCATCGCGCGGACCGGCAAAATCGAGCGCGGTGCGGTACGACTCAATGGCATCCTCGGGACGCTGCAGGGCGACGAAGCAATCGCCGAGGCTCGCCAAGGCGCCAGCCGGGGCGGGGTTGGTCCCGTCGATAGCAGCCTGGCGGTAGGCCACACCGGCCTCCGTGAGGTTGCCGAGCTTCTCCAGTGCGCTGCCGAGACCGAGGTAGGCCTTGTACGGGGTGGCGTAGCTGGCATCCTGAGTGGCAGCGGAAAAGGAGGAGACGGCCGAGGCCAGATCGCCGGCGGCGACGAGGGCCTTACCCTGGTTGGTGAGCAGCGCGCCCTTCTTGCCGTAGGCGTCGTCCTTCAACGCGACGGCATAAGCAGCCGCCGCCTCGGCATAACGACCGAGGCGCATGAGCGAGTTGCCGCGGAGATGGTCGGCCTCGCCCCAGGGCTGGTCGCCCTCTTTGGCAGCGGAGAACAGCTGGGCCGCGGCGGCAAAGTCGCCGGTGCGGTAAGCGCTGCGGGCCTGTTCCAAAACTTGAGCGTTCACATGTACTCCTTAGACGCGTAAGGGTCGTTTACTTCTCGCGAGGCGAATCTTTAAGCCTCGTGGACGATCTCGATATGGCGGATCTCGTCGCCGGCGCGCAAGCGACCGATGACGTCGAGGCCCTCGACCGTGGAGCCGAAGACGGTGTAACCAGAATCGAGGTTGTGCTGCGGACCCAGACAGAAGTAGAACTGGGAGCCCGCGGAATTGGGGTCCATGGAACGGGCCATCGCAAGGGCGCCGTCCTCGTGGCTGTTGTTCGGGTTGGTGGAGAACTCCTCCTGGATGTTCCAGCCGGGACCGCCGGTACCGGGCTGGCCGTCGGGACCCATCTGGCCCGCGGCGACCTGCTCGGGGGTCATGTCGCGCGTGTTGGGGCAACCGCCCTGGATCACAAAACCAGGGACGTAGCGATGGAACTTCAGGCCGTCATAGAACCCCATCACGGACAGCTCGCAGAAGTTCGCGACATGGATCGGGGCACCCGCGCAATCGAGCTTGACGCGGATGGTGCCCTGCGAGGTCTCGATGATGGCGCTCTCGTCGCCGGCGAGCTGGTACTCGGGCGTGCGGGTCTTCTTGAAGAACATGAGTCTCCCCCTAACGTACGTGCATATAGAACTTATCTTACCACGCCTAACGCGGCCCACCCGCACGCGGCGGACGGGGGCACGAACCTTACTTTTCGACGGGTTTCCACGCGGCGACGTTCTTCTCGTACTCGATGACGTCGACGGCGCGGCCATCGACCATGGACACCTCGCGCAGGGGTGCGAGGATCTCGTCCTGATGGTCGGCCGGACGCTCTCCCTGCGGAACCGCGAGCGAGACGTCCCACGATTTGCACAGCACGTCGACGCGGTTGTACATCCACGTGGCAAGCTGCTTAAGATGCTCGACGTCCTCGGCATAAGCCGTGTTCTCGGTAAGGCGCAGGGAGTCGAGCTCATCCAGGGTCTGCTGGATGGTAGAACGCAGGTCATACGCGCCTTGGGAAGCCTGCGAGCGCTGATCGAAGTCCTTGATGAGATATTGCCCGTTGAAGGTCTCGATCACCGGCCCCAGGGCGTCCTGATACGACGTGATCTCGGCATACACAGCGGAGAGCAGCTGGAAGGCCTCGGGCTCGGAGAGCACGTGGGCGCCGTCGGCCTCACCGGCCCCCGCCTCCCCCGCCTCGGCGGCGGAATCGTCGGCGGAGCCCTTCTCGGCCACCTGGCGGCTCGGGTACATCTCGCTCGCGGCCCGATCGAAGGACTCGACGATACCGGGCATCACGCCCAGCGGGTCGGTCGCGACGAACACGCCAACCGCCCCAAAGAGGAGAACCGCGACAAGCGGAGCGACCCAACGGGGGCGGCGCGCCTTGGCGTAGGCGTCGTCCCCACGCGCAAGGTCGTCATCGCTCACGACGGGCCGCGGACGCGGTGCTGCGGAACGCGAAGCCGAGGGCGCCTGCGCGGCGGAAAGCTCGTCGCCATCCAGGACGCTCGTCGCCTGCTCGTCGCGAGGGGCGGCGGAGCTCGTAGAGGCGCTCGGGGCCGGCACCGCGCCGGCAATCATCTCGGCGGTCAGACGCGGGAAGCTCGCGGTACGACCGGCCGCGAGGTCGGAGGCGGCGGACTGCTCAGAGAGGATGCCCGGAGCGGGTCGGCCGCATTTGGGGCATGTGCGGTCCTGGTCGCCCAGGCGCGCACCGCACCCCTCGCAAAAAATGAAATCGGGGTGCGTGGAAGCGGGGCGCGGCGACAAGTCGGCGCCGCACGCGGGGCACGTGCTCGAATCATCGGAAATGGAAGCGTTGCAGATGGGGCAGATCAATGGTCCTTCTTCCGCTTGGTCTTGGGCATCCTCACGCGGATGCCGCCGTTGGCCTGCTCAACACGATAGCGTTTTTTGCGTCCGGACGAAGCTCCGACCGCGGTCTTCACGCTCTCCCGACGGGTGTCGGAAGTCGCGCCCCCGGGCGAATCCGCCTCTGCGGCGGCGCGTGCGGAGGCGCCGGCCTTTCGACGCGCCAAATTCTCGCGAGCGCGGCCGAAGGCGCGTCGAGCGCTCGAACCAGTGGAGGTCACCTTTCGCCCACCGGAGCGCCCGCGCACGCTCACTCGCACGCCACGACCGAAGCCGGTGGCGAGCTTGCTCGTCTTCTCGGGCGAGCGCTCGAGCATATCGGTGAGCCAGGCGAACAGCAGACATCCCACAGCGGCGAACAGGGCGCCGAGCAGTGCGGGAATCAGCTTGAGGCGGGCAATCGAGAAGAATCCGGGGAACCCGATCACGCCGACCGCGAGACCCACGACGACGAACACGAACACAGCACGGCGCAGCGGCGTGAAGGGCACCGAGATACGCCAGATGAGGTAGACGCCCACGGCGCACGCGGTGATGAGACACATCGTGGAGAGCATCGCCTCGGAATACCCAAAGAGCGCGGCGGCCCCCATGCACAGGATCGAACCTGCCAGCACGCCCGCGCTCGCGGGGAGGGCTCGCTTGAGGACGTTCGCCAAGAAGTTGCCGCGAACGCGCGCCGTGTTGGGCTCGAGCGCCAGGACAAAGCTCGGGAACCCAATGCAGAAGAAGTTTATGAGCGTCATCGTGATGGGCTGGAAGGGATAGGGCGGCACGAAGATGCACAGCGCGGCCAGACCCATCGAGAACAGGGTCTTGGTGAGGAACAGCGCGGCCGAGCGCTGCAGGTTGTTGATGGAGCGGCGCCCCTCCGCCACGACCTCGGGCATGGCCGCGAAATCGTTGTCGACGAGCACGATCTCGGCGACGTTACGAGCGGCGTCAGAACCCGCGGCCATGGCCACCGAGCAATCGGCCTCCTTGAGGGCGAGCACGTCGTTCACGCCGTCGCCCGTCATGGCGACCGTATGGCCGCGGCGCTGCAACGCGTTGACGAGCTCGCGCTTCTGCTGCGGGGTCACACGGCCAAAGACGTGATAGCGATCGACCGCGGCGTCCACCTTACCGGGCGTATCGAGCGTGGTTGCGTCCACATACCTATCGGCCCCAGGGATGCCGACCGTGCGCGCGATCGTCGAGACCGTACGCGGGTCGTCACCGGAGATGACATTGAGGGTGACGCCCTGCTCACAAAAATAGCGGATGGTGTCCGCCGCGGACGAACGAATCTCATCGCGAATGGTCACAAAGCCCAAGGGACGGGGCTCACCAACGATATCGCCCTCATCGGTGAATCCGTCGACCTCGGCAACCGCCAGCACACGACACAGCGACGCGAGTTCGGCGACGCGGCCCTCAAAACGAGCAAAGACATCCGGCGTGAGCACAAACTGCGAGGCGCCCATGACGCACGCGGCCGAATCTGAGCCGAACGCACCGCCCGTGAGCTGTGCGCCGCTCCACTTCTTAGCAGAGGAGAAGGCGACGACACGCTGGGCCTCGGGCGCGCTGGCGAGGTCGCGATAGTGCGCAAGGACCGCCGTGCAGGTCTCGTTCGCATCGTCCGACGTGGCGCGGGCGATGCCAGAGAGCGCGGCGTGCATCCGCTGTGAAGCGGGATCGATGTGGTCGGCGTCGAAGGCCTCCGCAGGTTCGGCCCCGCCAAGGTCGTCGGCCACATACACGCCTTCGACCTCCATATGGCCCGAGGTGATCGTGCCGGTCTTGTCCAGGCAGAGCACGTCCACGCGGGCGAGCGTCTCGATGCAATAGAGCTGCTGCGCAAGCACCTTGCGGCGCGCGAGGCGAATGGTCGCGATGGCAAGCACGGAGGAGGTGAGAAGCACCAGCCCCTGCGGGATCATGCCGAGCAGGGCACCCACCGTGGAGAGGATGGCCGACGAGATGGCACCCCACGAATCGCCCGATGCGACCCACGAGGCAAGCGTGGAGGAAGAATTGGGATCGAGCGCGCACCAGGACTGATAGGAGTTGTGGACGCTCGAATAGAACAGCGCAAGACCGATGGGCGCCATAAGGACGCTGGCAAAACGCACGATGGCGTTCAGCGCGTTCATGATCTCGGAGTTGACCTTCTTGACGTACTTCGCCTCGTTGTTGATGCGGGCGACGTAGTTGTCGGCGCCGACATGGATCACACGCGCGTACACGAGACCCGCGTCGATGAAGCTGCCGCTCATGAGCTCATCGCCGGGACGCTTGTGGATCGCGTCGCTCTCGCCGGTGAGCAGGCTCTCGTTCACGTGGCACTCGCCCGAGACAACGACCGCGTCGGCCGGGATCTGGTCTCCCCTGCCCAGACGGATCAGGTCGTCGAGCACGAGCTCATCGAGCTGAAGCTCGACCTCCCGACCATCGCGGACCGCGACGGCGCACTTGGAGGCGAGCAACGTGAGCTTGTCCACCATGCGCTTGGAACGCAGGGCCTGCACGATACCGATGCCCGTGTTGAGAAGCACGACCCCCAGGAAGGTCAGGTTCTTCCAGGCGCCGGTCACGATGACGAGCGCGGCCAGGATGATATTGATCAGGTTGAACAGGGTGCAGGTGTTCTCGATGACGAGCTCCTTGACCGACTTGGTCTTGAGCTCGGTGTTGACGTTGACCTTGCCCTGCGCGACGCGCTCGGCGACCTCGGATGACGTCAAGCCGCGCGTGCCGAACTCGACAGCGGCGCGCTCGTCCGGGGACGCGCCTTTGCTTGCAATACCCATAACCGATCCGTTCCGCAGCGCACGCTGCCTGGTTACAAGAAAGGCCACGTGCGAAACCGCCCGCGACCCATAAGGATTCGGGCTCAAAGCCCGAGGATGTTTGTTGGTGCGCCGTACGAAAACTTGTTCGAACACAGGTCGCTGTCCTTGGCACCACTATCTACGTGAAGATGGGGCGAGCCGCCTAGGGTCTAGGGGTGACCCTCTGCGCACCGTCCCCGTCCAGATAAGGAATGATAGCAATTCCGCCCTGCTCGGTGCGCAGCAAGATGTACTCGCGGTTCTCCCGGTCGCGGACAATTGCCTGTTCCACGTCGTAGGGGGCGTCATAGAGCGGGCCGTCCGCTTGCGGCTTCACAGTCATTCCATCTCGGGGCGTGTCATAGACAACCGCAAGGTCGCTCCCCCTCTCCGCCGCACACACGGCCGTGAGGCCCAGGACGCAGGAGGCGGCGAGAATCGCAATCCCGATCAGGCCGTGCACCTTCACGCGCTCCATCATGCGAGGCGCAGGTTGGACACGTTGATGGCGGCGGTTACCACACCGCCGCGACCGATGACAGCGCGAGAACCCTTGAGTTCCATCACCTGATAGGTACCGCTGACGGAAAGGTGGGTGCCCCGGACATCGACTGGGTTGGTCACGACAACCGTGGAGCCGACGCCGATGGAAGCGGGCTTCTGGGGCGCTGCGGGGGCGCTCCCCTTCTTAATCCATAGGTCTCCCGCCTCGGGCTTGCCCGTGGGCTTGCCGACTGCCACGTAACGCTTCTGACCGCTCTGCGCGCCTGTGTAACGGCCCCAAATCCAGCCGTCGGCTGAGGCGTACCAATCGTCGAGGAGAACAGTCTGCCCCTTAGAATACTTGGCCACGATCTGGCCAGAGAGGGACGGCGCGCAGCGGACACGGCACCCGTCGGCTTGGCAGACGTACGTCCCGCCGAAACCAGTGCCCGTCTTGTCGGGCTTCGGCGCGGGGGTCTGCGGGACGCTCGGCACAGGGGTGCCAGAACCGAGGGCCTCGTTCACTCGGCGCGCAAGCTCGGGCATCTTGGATGTGAGGTAAGGTCCCATGCACGTGGTGGCGACGAACATGTAATGCGCCGTGATGGTGCCGTTCTTGTCACCCGTCCAGGTGAGGGAGTCGAGGCCGTGGCGTCGGCAGATGTCGATGGCGAGGGCCACGAGCGATTCGAAGGCCTTGTCGGAGACGTGCCAATCGGGTGCTCCGCCATCATTCGCGACCTCGACGGTGATGGCCTGGCGGTCATTCTCGTAGTTCGAGGAGGTCCATGGACGCTTTCCCTCGGGGACATACTGGGCGGTTCGTCCGTCGGAGCCGATGCCGTATGTGGCGGATGCTCCGCGTCCAGCGTTGGCGAAGATGCCGCCCATGGTCTCGATGGAGAGGTTGCCGGCCGCATGGTGCGGGGTGAGCTTCACGACCTTGGAGCCGTTGCGACTTGAGCAGTTGGGGCTGTAGCGCTCATAGGACACGAGGCTGGAATCCGCCATCACTCATCATCTCCCTTGCCGTCTGAAAGCTCCTCGAGCGTCTCCGCGCTCAAGGGGTTGCCGTCGACGTCGGTCCACTCGGGTACGTCCGTCTTCTCGTCAGCCATTTGCTCCTCCTAATTACGCTTTGCGAGGGGGCTTGTGCCTTCCTCGACCTCGGGCAGTCCGGCAAGGCTGGTGAGCACCGATGCCACGGCGGCAGATGCCGCAAGGGCCGCGATCTGGCCCCAATCGAGCGCAGTGATTGCAACTACGGTCGTTCCCATCGCGGCGAGCGCGGCTTGCGCAGCGGTCTTAACCGCTCGCACGAGAGCGGCGATGCACCATCGCTTGATTGCCTCTGTCTGCATGTGGACCTCCTAAAATCCGATGTGTGTTGCGATGTAGTAGGCGGCGGCGGAGAGGATTCCACCCGCCAGCGCCCATGTCGCCTTATCCCATCTGGCAGCGTCCTTTTGAGCAGGGCGCGCAGCCACCACGTCGAGCTTTCCGCTGACTTGGTCGACCTTCGTCTCGATTGAGGACATTTGGCGGTCGCGGTACTCGTCGCGCTCTTGTGTGCGAATCAATTGCTCTCTGATTACGTCGATTTCACGGCCGTGAGTGGTCACGCGGTCCTCGACAGTGCCCACTCGCCCATCCATCGCGTCCATGCGCGTGGCGAGCATCTTCACTTGCACCTCTGGCGGCTGTGATTCCATCCGAACCCCTTTCCTCATTTGCAGGGTATCTAGGCCGTCAGATACGCCGAAAAACCCAAACCGTTTGCCGCCGAAAATGGGCGAAACGGTCTGGTTTTTCGACCGATGAATTTGAGAGAAAGGAATCACCTATGAACGTCGCCGCGACTTGCGACCTGTACATCACGGCCAAGACGGCAAAGTGCCGCCAGAACACTCTCGACGGCTACATCAGCGCCATCCGCTGCCACGTCCTGCCCAAGTGGGGCGAGCGCGAGCTTTCGGACATCAGGCGCAAGGAGGTTCAGGAGTGGGTCGATTCCATCCTGACCCCGGGCGCGGCCACGAAGGCCCTGAAGATGCTCCAGCAGATATTCCGCTGGGCGATAAAGACCTATGAGCTGGAGATATTCGACCCGACGCAGGGCGTGGAGCTGCCCGCGAGGCCCATCTACAGGCGCGAGGTGATGACGGCCAAGG
>ERZ832317.201-NODE-201-length-89118-cov-17.524965_pt1 | contig 89118 bp, 86 predicted proteins | sample MGYA00519695_ERZ832317 | MGnify/ENA primary metagenome ERZ832317 (study PRJEB31850, sample SAMEA3708726) | human gut metagenome | biome: human gut; feature: human-associated habitat; material: faeces | place: China | collected 2014 ...
GCTCACATGAGCAGTATATGAAATATTTCCCATTCGCATCTCCTTATCTGTACTACCTTTTTATCTGTTAAATCTATCGGAGCAGTGCAGTTATCATCTTGGATCTGCCATAGATGATAACTCCCTAGCAGTTTTGGCAAGCCAGAACCGCAGTGGGCTCTCCGAGGGTTTTATATATTATCCTTACTATTACCAAGAGTTTAATAATTTGTACTTTTTATAATTGCAGACTCTAAACTCTTCCTAGAATTTAGAATCTGCTTTTCCAAACATCCAGATTGTTAAACTCTTTATTCCGGCATTACCCATGTCCAGTAAATTGTTCCATCTTCTGCTTTTTCTTTATCTGATGTTATACCCAGCTTCTTCTTTGCCGATAAAAGAGTATTTCTCTTAATGCTCCTTTTTGCAGCTTCCATCATTATTTCATTAGATGGAATCACCTTATTTGTACCAAAGTATTCTTTGATAAAATTCTCCGCAATGTCGAGCTTCTTTTTTCCTCTTCCTTCATTACCAGATAACAGCTCATCTATTGTGATGTCATATGGTCCTATACATACCATTCCACTATCCTCTGTCATTTCAAATCCTATCGCATCCCCTGCCGGTGCTAATGAAGATTTATCATGTGCCATTATCCTGATATTCGGTTTATCACGGAGCCTTGCCACCAGAAGGACACTTCTGGCAGTTGCCTGTATATCAATAGAACCAAGTCCTCTGTATGTTGATTTGCTGCCGGATGCCTTATTCATATGACCAATAAGAATAATTGCACAATTATGCTTTTCTGCTATTATTCCAAGATGCTTTAACACCGGTCTTATTTCATTTGCTCTGTGCATATCAACTGTAGCGCCAATATATGCCTGAATCGGATCAAGAATGATTAACCTTGCCCCAGTCTCGATTATTGCCTGCTCTAACCTGTCATCTGTCATTGATAATTCCTTATCTGTTTCATCAATAACCCGAATCATAGAACAATCTGCTCCTGCTTTTTCCAATCTGGGCTTAATCGTATCTTCAATTCCATCTTCTGCTGTCTGGTAAATGATATGAATAGGTTCATATTCTTTATCATCATCACAGGGGAGCGGCAAGCCCCTGCTAAGAGCTGCCGCTAACTTGAGAACCAAAGTTGTCTTTCCTTCTCCCGGATCTCCTTCAATTATTGTTATCTTTCCGTATGGTATATATGGATACCATAGCCATTCCACCTCTTTTGAAACCACATCCTCCATATGGATAAGTTTCAATTCAACATTCTGTTTTTCAACCATATTCATCCTCCTTGCTATACTGCTTCTTTGTTAAAATATCCTGTTTCTTCCCAAACTTTTTTATCCGGACAATAATAGCTGAACTCATTTGAGCTTCCTACCTTTATTGCCGTTCCAAATTTGAGTAATCCTTGTTGTATTCCCAGCCTTACATACTGTGCGTCCTTACCTATTGCACTTGCAATCTCTTTTATTGGTACATTTCTCCCTGTAAAAGCTGGTAAATCACCCTGATAGATAACTTCTGGCATCTCTACCACCTCCTCTTATTTATAGAGCATTTCTTGCTCTGTTATGTTTTGCATTATACAGACCTTTATTTGCTCTGTCAATAGTTTAAAATTTAATGTTGACTATTAAATATTGGTGTGTTACATTTACAATCACAGGAGGTTGAAGCAATGAATACAGGTAAAAAGATTAAATTAATACGAACCTTTCGTGGTTTAACCCAGAAAGAACTTGGCGAAGCTTGCGGAATACATGAAGTTGCAATCCGTAAGTATGAGCTTGGAAAGAATCTTCCTAAGCCTGAACAGCTTAGAAAGATTGCAGATGCACTTGGTGTCAATGTTAATTCATTGATGGAATTTGATATCGAGGCTGATGGTGATGTACTACCATTACTATTTGCTATTGATGAAGCATTTGACATTTCTATCAAAGATTTAGACGGAGAGCCCGGCATATTCTTTTCCAATAAGAATCTTGTCCAATTTCTTAAAGACTGGCAGGCTATGAAAGAATTACTTGATAATGGCAGCCAGACACAGGACAATTACGAAATATGGAAGACCATCCGCCCAAGTGTGACAAAGGTAACCCACGAATAACAATCATTTTATCCGTTTGCTATCAGCTTTCTAGTAAATAGCGAAAGGATGGTGCTTATGAAGTTACCCAACGGATACGGAAGCGTTGTAAAACTTTCCGGCAAAAGAAGACGACCTTATCAAGTGAGAAAGACTGTAGGCTGGCACTATGATAAGTTAAAAGACAAACAGGTTCAGGATATGATTACAATTGGATATGCAGCTACCAGAGCTGAAGGCTTGCAAATGCTTGCTGATTACAATAATAATCCATTTGATACCAAGGCTGCTAAGATGACATTTTCAGATGTCTATGAAGAATGGTCAAAGCGTAAGTTTCCTACTATATCTGAATCTAATGTAAAAGGATACACAGCATCATATAAATCCTGTGAATCTCTTTACAACAAAGTTTTCAAGGATATTAAATTAGTTGATTTACAGACTGTTATTGATACCTGCGGTAAGAATTTTCCTACTCTCAAGAAAATCAAAGTCCTGTTTAACCAGCTATTTGATTATGCTTTGAAAAATGATATTTGCAACAAAGATTATTCAAGCTTCGTTGATATTGTCCAATACAAGGATCGTAACCCTAACAAATACGATAGAAACAAGTTTGAGAAAAACGAAATTGATATTATCTGGGAACAAAAGGAAGATAAATATTATCAGATAGTATTGATGCTCCTATATAGCGGAGTCCGTATCTCTGAAATGCTTGATTTGAAGAAAGCGAATGTTCATCTGGATGAACAGTATTTTGATGTTATCTGTAGTAAAACAGAAAATGGTATCAGAAAAGTTCCAATAGCAGACAAGGTTCTGCCATATTACAAGGCTTGGTACGAATCCTGCCCTGAATGTGAATATTTACTTCATACAGAAGATGGAAAACATTTTGAATACCGAAACTACTACGATAGCTATTTCAAGCCATTGATGGAACATCTAGGTATTAATCGTACACCGCACTGCTGCAGACACACATGTATCTCAATGTTAGCAGAAGCTGGTATTAACCAGACGATTATCAAAAAGATTGTAGGACACTCAGGTGCAATGACTCTCACCGAGAAAGTGTATACCCACTTTGATATAAAGGAGCTTGTAGATGCGATTAATAAAATTTAAATTAAGAAAGGACATTCCCCAGTATCTCTACTGAAAAATGTCCTATACATATCAATATCTTTGTTGCATACCTGCTGCATATGTGTTGCATTCGATGTAAATTCCAGCACATCTGACGGCATTCCACAACTTCTGTAACCCTTGAAAAATGGGCTTTTCTTGATATCTTCGTTCTTGAAAAATTATCTCTTTGAGAACTGCGGTGCGCGACGTGCAGCTTTGAGGCCGTACTTCTTACGCTCTTTCATACGCGGATCTCTTGTTAAGAATCCAGCGGACTTTAAGATCGGTCTGTAATCAGCATCTACGTTCAGTAATGCACGGGCGATACCATGACGGATAGCTCCTGCCTGACCTGTGTAACCACCACCGCGAACGTTTACTAATACGTCGAACTTATCAGCTGTCTCTGTAGCTGCAAGCGGCTGACGAACGATAACCTTCAGTGTATCTAATCCGAAGTATTCGTCCATATCTCTTTTATTGATTGTAACCTTACCTGTACCCGGTACTAAGTATACTCTGGCAACAGATGATTTTCTTCTTCCTGTTCCGTAATATTTTGCGTTAGCCAATGTCTTTTACCTCCTCATTAAAATGTTAAAGCTTCTGGCTTCTGAGCTGCGTGCTTGTGATCCGGACCTGCGTATACGAATAACTTTGTATACATCTCTCTTCCAAGAGGTCCCTTCGGAAGCATTCCCTTAACAGCATGCTCGATCACTCTCTCCGGGTGCTTAGCCATCATCTCTTTTAATGTGGTCTCTTTCATACCGCCAACATAATCAGAGTGATTGTAGTAAACCTTCTGATCTAACTTCTTACCGGTAACCTTTACCTTCTCAGCGTTCACTACGATTACGTAATCACCTGTATCGATATGTGGTGTAAAGATTGGTTTATTCTTTCCTCTTAATACCTTGGCAACTTCAGATGCCAGGCGTCCTAATGTCATACCTTCAGCGTCAACTACATACCATTTTCTATCAATGGTAGCTGGGCTAGCCATAAAAGTCTTCATCGTTATTCCTCCTAAAAAATGCTGTTCATCTCAGGCAGCGTGAATGTCCGGCACACTGTCCTCCATGTCATATTGTTTATAGTTAAATGGCACTCCGGGGCTTTGGAATGACATTTATTCACTATCACAGACTTAAATATTATATTACACGACTCCTTGCGTGTCAATATCTTTTTCTTCCATATACTCAATTCCCATCATAGTCAGTCCGTGCGCCGGTGCGGTCGGTCCCGCAGCCTCCCTGTCGCGCGCTGCGAGAATCTGCTCCATCTGCTCCGGCTCGATCTGCCCTCCGCCGACCTGAATCAATGTCCCTGCAATAATCCGGACCATATTGTACAAAAAACCGTTGCCTGTCACCCGGATCGTGATGATGTCGTCCGCCTTTGTGACGCTGCACGCATAGATTGTCCGGACCGTGGTCTTCACCTGTGCGTTGACCGCACAGAAGCTCTTAAAATCGTGCTCCCCTTCCAGGTACACCGCCGCCCGGCTCATCTTCTCCACATCCAGGCTGTGATGGTAAAAATAAGTATCCAGCCGTCTCGTCGGCATACGGAATGTCCGGTTCAAAATGCGGTACTCATATGTCTTGCGGCTGTTCTGATAGCGCGGATGCCAGTCCGCAGGAACCTCGCAGGAACCCTGCACGACAATATCCTCAGGCAGACGCTGATTCAGTGCAAACGAAATCTTATCCGCCGGCATGCGCGTCGTCGTATCGAAAATTGCCACGTTTCCCAGCGAATGGACGCCGGAATCCGTGCGGCTTGCGCCGGTCACTGCGATCTCCTCCCCCAAAAGCGAGGAAAGATGGCGGTTCAGCACTTCCTCGATCGTGATTCCGTTGGGCTGCACCTGCCATCCTTTATAATTCGTGCCGTCGTACGCCACGGTCATTTTTACACGTTTTACCTCTTTCTCCAAACCATTTCTCCTTGCAGCTTTATTGCGGCCACAGCACAAAGATTCTGCACAGAATGATGAGCGCCAGATACAGCCACATGATCAGATAGGACAGGCGGTCGCGTCCCTCATAGCGCAGCGGCTTCATCTTCGTTCTGCCTTCTCCGCCGTTATAGCAGCGCGCCTCCATCGCCATTGCAAGATCATCCGCACGCCGGAATGCTGACACGAACAGCGGCACCAGAAGCGGGATCATGCTTTTGACTTTTTTTAACAGATTGCCACTCTCAAAATCGGCTCCGCGTGCCATCTGCGCTTTCATGATCTTATCCGTTTCCTCAATCAGAATCGGAATAAAGCGGAGCGCAATCGACATCATCATTGCAATCGCGTGCACCGGAACACCGATCTTAGAAAGCGGCATCAGCGCTTTTTCCAGACCATCTGTCAGCTGGTTCGGCGTTGTAGTCAGCGTCATGATTGAGGTTCCGAGAATCAGATAGGTCAGGCGGATCGCCATCAGCACCGCGCTGGTCACACCCTCCTTCGTGATCGTAAAACGCCAGACACTCACCAGTGCCTCACCGGGCGTCAAGAACAGATTGAACACCGCCGTGATTAACATCAGGATCATGATTGCCTTTAATCCCTTTACCATGAACTTAAACGGCACCTTCGACAGCTTTATGACTGTAATCAGAAATACCGTTGCAATCGCAAGCGCTGCCACGCCACGGAAGCAGAACAGGGATATGATATAGATCATTGTGCTAAACAGTTTCACACGCGGGTCCAGTTTATGGATCACAGAATCTGCCGGATAATACTGGCCCAGTGTAATATCTCTCAACATGTATAAACTTCCTCCCTACCGGAATTCTTCATCGGCGCCCGCCGGTGACTCTTTCCTCCGTAAAATGATTCCTGCCGCGACACATCTTACCGGTGAATATCGCTCCTGCCGGAATCGATTCCCGTCAACGCCTGCATCAGGCTGGCTCTGGCTTCCTCCACCGTCGTCGCCTCCGTATCCACAGAAAGCCCGTGCTCCTTCAGTTCGTGCATCAGGTAAGTCACCTGTGGAGCCGCGAGTCCGATCGTCTCCAGCTCCTTATAGTGCCGGAACACTTCCTTCGGTATGCCGTCGAACATCACCTGTCCATGGTTCATCACGATAATGCGCTCCACATACTTGGCGACATCCTCCATACTGTGCGACACCAGAATGACCGTCATGTTCCGCTCGCGGTGCATCCGTGCCACAAGGTCTAAGATCTCGTCTCTTCCTGCCGGGTCAAGTCCCGCTGTCGGCTCATCCAGGATCAGCACCTCCGGCTTCATGGCAAGCACTCCGGCGATCGCCACACGGCGCTTCTGCCCTCCCGAGAGATCAAACGGCGACTGGTAATAAAGCTCCTCCGGCATACCAACACTGCGCAGTGCCTCAAACGCCCGCAGTCCCGCCTCTTCCTTGGAAAGTCCCTGGTTCTTCGGACCAAAGCAGACGTCATCAAAAATTGTCGTCTCGAAAAGCTGATGCTCCGGATACTGGAACACCAGTCCCACCCGGTTGCGCAGTTCTCTCAGGTCAAAATCTTCCTCATAAATATCCTGTCCATGAAAATAGATCGTTCCCGAGGTTGCCTTCATCAGACCGTTCAGGTGCTGGATCAGCGTTGACTTGCCGGAACCGGTATGTCCGATGATGCCGATGAACTGTCCGTCCTTAATCTCAAGGTTCACATCCTTTAACGCCTGAATCTGGTACGCGGTCTCCTCACTGTATACAAAATTCACTTTATCTAAAATAATTGACATTTCTACTCTCCGATCTGTGCCACACGAAGAATCGCGTCCACAAGTTCCTGGCGGTGCAGCACACCAACGGGTACATCAATGCCGGACTGGCGCAGCAGATCTGCTAAAATCGTCACCTGCGGCACATCCAGTCTGTACTCCTTGAGTTTTCCCACCTGGGAAAACACTTCCCGCGGCGTTCCCTGCATGACGACTTTTCCCTGATCCATCACGATCACCTTGTCGGCGTCCACGACTTCCTCCATATAATGTGTGATCAAAATGATCGTCACGCCTTTTTTCCGGTTCAGTTCATGCGCCGTGCGGATGACTTCCTTCCGCCCGTTCGGATCAAGCATGGCGGTCGGCTCGTCGAGCACAATGCACTTCGGTTCCATCGCCATGACCCCGGCGATCGCCACGCGCTGCTTCTGTCCGCCGGAAAGCTTGTTCGGCGAATGATGACGGTACGAGAGCATCCCTACCGCACCAAGGCTTTCTTCCACTCGCTTCCAGATCTCATCCGTCGGCACGCCGATATTTTCCGGTCCGAAGCCGACATCCTCCTCCACGACGCTCGCAATGATCTGGTTGTCCGGATTCTGAAATACCATACCCGCAGCCTGACGCACCGCAAATGTATTCTCTTCCTTTGTGACATCCCTGCCATCCACCCAGAGCGAGCCTTCGCTCGGCAGAAGGAGCGCGTTAATGTGTTTTGCAAGCGTGGATTTGCCGGAACCATTGTGTCCTAAAATGGCAATAAAATCTCCCGCTTCCACATCCAGATCGACGTGGTCGAGCGCTGTGGAGATGGACTCCACATTGCCCTCCTCATCGCGTCTGATATATTCATGAACCAACTGTCTTGCCTTGATAATTCCCATCTGTACCCTCTCTAATCTTCCCAGCGCAGCCGGTGCAGCTCGCCCTGCAGCTTCATGTGGTCAAACTGATTCTGCCGCAATGCCTCGTACAGCACAATCGCAACCGAATTGGATAAATTGAGCGACCGCGTCTCGCCGATCATCGGAATCCGCACACAGGTGTCCGGATTGGCTTTTAAGATCTCCTCCGGAATCCCGGCACTCTCTTTTCCAAACATAATGTAGCAGTCCGGCTCATAGGATACCTCAGTGTATACATGTCTGCCCTTCGTCGTCGCCATATAAATTTTAGCACCCAGATTCTTCCCGCAGAAATCCTCCCAGTTGACATAGGTGGTCACATCCAGTTCGCTCCAGTAATCCATGCCCGCGCGCTTGATTGCTTTCTCGTCCAGATGAAATCCCAACGGTTCGATCAGGTGCAGTCTTGTCCCTGTCGCCACGCATGTTCTGCCGATATTTCCGGTGTTTGCCGGAATCTCCGGCTCATATAATACAACATTCAGCTTTGCCATGTCAGTCTCCATTCGGGAGGAAACGCTCTCCTCCCTTTTTCTTATGATCTCTTGCGAAGCTCTGTGATAAACGCTTCCATGCGGTCCATCGCCTTCTTCAGATTATCCAGCGAGTAAGCATAGGAAATGCGCAAAAATCCCTCTCCACAGTCTCCGAACGCAGTGCCCGGGACAACGGCTAATTTCTGCTGATTGAGCAGCTCCGTCGCAAATTCTTCTGATGTCATTCCGAACTCCTTGATGCACGGAAACACGTAAAATGCGCCAAACGGTTCAAAGCAGGACAATCCCATCTCCTTAAACCTGTGAAGCAGATAGCGGCGTCTGCCATTATACTCCTCACGCATGGCAGCCACATCCTCGTCTCCGTTGCGCAGTGCCTCCACGCCCGCATACTGGCTGGTGGACGGTGCACACATAATCGCGAACTGATGAATCTTTAACATCTGCTCGATGATGATGCGCGGCCCGCACGCATATCCCAGACGCCAGCCTGTCATGGCATGGGATTTGGAGAAACCGTTGATCACGATCGTCCGGTCACGCATTCCCTGCAGGGATGCAATCGTCACATGCTGCTCCAGATACGTCAGCTCCGAGTAGATCTCGTCGCTGATGACATAAAGGTCGTGCTCTCTTACGATGTCCGCGATCTTCTCCAGATCTTTTTTCTCCATGATGGCGCCGGTCGGGTTATTCGGAAACGGCATCACCAGAAGCTTGGTCTTCGGTGTGATGGCAGCCTCCAGCGCTTCCGGCGTCAGCCGGAATTCATTCTCCGCCTTCAGCTCAATGATCACCGGAATGCCCCCCGCGAGCACGGCGCACGGCACGTAGGACACGTAGCTCGGCTGCGGAATCAGGACTTCATCTCCCGGATCAAGCATGGCGCGCATCGCCGCATCGATCGCCTCGCTGCCTCCGATCGTCACCATGATCTCATGCTCCGGGTCATAGGACACCCCGTAATGCCGGTCCAGATAATGGTCAATCTCCACTTTTAATTCCTTAAGTCCGGCATTGGATGTATAGTGTGTCTTTCCTTTCTCCAGGGAATAAATGCCCTCGTCGCGGATATGCCACGGGGTATCAAAATCCGGCTCGCCGACACCCAGAGAGATCGCGTCCTTCATCTCATGGACGACGTCAAAGAACTTTCGGATACCGGACGGCTGGATCGTTGTGATTGTCTTATTTAACGGATCTCTCATCTTACATCTCTATCCTTTCATCTTTGGGCTGCTCCGCCATCACGGTTCCATGATCCTTATACTTCTTCAGAATGAAGTTGGTCTTCGTGCTGAGCACGGAATCCAGCGGGGAAAGCTTATCAGACACGAACTGTGAAACCTCACGCAGGGTCTTTCCCTCGATCGTCACCATAAAATCAAAGCCTCCGGAGATGAGGTAAACGGAATTGACCTCCGGATAGTTGTAGATCCGCTCTGCCACCTTGTCAAAGCCCATGCCGCGCTGCGGTGTCACACGGACCTCGATTAACGCGGTCACCTTCTCAATGCCCGCTTTGTCCCAGTCGATCAGTGTGTGGTAGCCGCAGATAATGTGCTCCTCTTCCATTTTCTCAAGCTCATTCATAACCGTTGTCTCGTCGACGCCAAGCACAATGGCAAGCTCCTTTAAGTCAATCCGGCTGTTCTTCTCTATAAATGTCAAAATCTTTTCACGCATCGCTTCTTCTCCTTTATATCGCCTTATATAATTCGTCCGCTTTCGGAGGCTCCAAAAATCTGCGCTCCTCCTCGTTCAAAAGGACGCGGTCGTTCCCCGCGGTTGCCTTTCCGATAATCGTGGCAGGGATTCCCGCCTTCTCCAGTTCTCTCACCAGCAGATTGCCATCCTCTGCCGCCATCAGCATACAGCCACTGGAGATCAGCTGGTAGGGGTTGATTCCGAAAAATTCACAAATCTCAATCGTCTCCTGACGGACCGGTATCTTTTTCAAATCGATTTCAAGTCCGACGCCAGATGCTTCCGCCATTTCCCAGAGCGCACCGAATATTCCGCCCTCCGTGACGTCATGCATTGCACCAACGCCAGACTTGACGGCGACTGCGGCCTCTGATTGTACCGATATATAAGCATCCAGTGCTTTTGCCTTCTCGACAAAAGGCACCGAAAACTTTGTCTCTAATTCTGTCTCTTTTTCCTTTGCGATAATGGAAGTTCCCTCAATTCCGATCCACTTTGTGACAAGAATATCCATGCCCGGTCTCGCCCCTCCGGTCGAGATCAGACAACCGTCCTTCACTTTTCCGACACCGCAGACGGAGATCACCGGCTGATTGACCACCGCCGTCACTTCCGTATGTCCGCCCATCACCTGAATCTTTGCCTTGGCGCAGGCTTCCTCCACCTGTGCCATCATGGCACGCAGTTCGGGCTCCTCCACGCTCTCCGGCAGCAGCACCGTGAGCAGAACACCCACCGGCTCCGCCCCTGCACTCGCCAGATCATTCACCGTAATCTGGATCGCAAGTGTCCCGATGTCCTTCGCCGTTCCGGTGATCGGATCTGTGGACATCACGAGCGTCTCATCCTCCGCCAGCTTGATCGCAGCGCAGTCCTCTCCGACGCCGGCTCCTAAGACAACCTCGGGGCGTCTGGTATGTATTTGTTTGAATACGGAGCGCTTCAGTACGCTCTCCGGCAGTTTTCCGATCTTCATCTGTGTTCTCCCGTTTATTTACAGCTTAAGGCTGTCTCTTCTGAGGCAGCCTTAAACAATCTCTTATACTTTTATTCTCCGCCTGTAATCTGGCTCTCATCCACCGTTCCGGTAATCGCCTGCTCTTCCTGCGACGGCTGTTCTACCGGTGCCGGATTTAAGATTGCTGCCGCGCTCGCCGCATAAGGTGCAACCGCCGCATTGATGGTTGCTTCATCCCCGGTCGCAAGCGCCGCTCCGATCACCGCCGACACATTTGGGTCTGCTGATGCCGTTCCCACGTTCACAATCTTCGGAGACGCCTTGTAAGTACTCTTATTAAAAATCTCCCGGCTCTCCTCCACACCGTCTACCGTGACAACCTTCCAAAGTCTTGCCACATAGCCGATATGCTTGCCCTGCGCAGTCTTCATATAACCCGCCGGATCTCCGGTCGCCACATACTGCGTGCCCGGATCCTGCTCGGATATCACTTCACTCTCATAAGTCACAACGCGGTTCGATGGTCTCGTGTCGTGTCCGTAGATCTTAAAGGTGACATTCTTTCCCTCGGTGTATCCCTCAATATAAATCGGAATGTCCTGATTATTGACAAAACGCAGATCCTTGTAATCGCCTGCAATCGCCGCATCCATGGATGGCTTCACATAGCTTACGATCATGGAATGATTCGAGCGCTGCGTGATCTCAAGCTCTGCCAGAATGACCGCATTGTACAATGTCGTAGATACCTGACACACACCGCCGCCGTAGGATTCGACCGTCTGACCATTCTCGTAGGCACCTGCCAGTTCATATCCGTTTGCCGCATCCAGCGGTCCGATCGCTTCATAGACGGAAAATTCCTCGCCCGGATAAAGCAGCGTACCATTGATCTTGCTGGTTGCATTGGAGATGTTGTCACAGCGGTTCTGACCGGAATCCTTGTAATTCGTCGTATAGCTTCCCATCATATCCGTGATCTGCTCCAGATCTTCCTCGCTGCCGCGCGGCTCCACCACTTCCGCCACGAGCTCGATCTCGGCGTTGCCACCGTCCCACTCACTGCTGATATAGTTCTCGATCGCCGCAATGGAATCCTCCACGTTAACCTCGATGCCCTGCTCGCCCTTGATGATTTTAAACGCACCGTTCTCACGAACCAGACCATTATCCACAGCCTTCTGGTTCAGCTCCGCCGCTTTCCCGGAAAGGATGGATGCCACCGCTTCGGAATCCACATCCAGTGAGAGTGCAATCACTTTGTCCCCCTGCTGCAGATCCTTCTTATCCTTGTACCGCTTGATGAGGCTGCCGCTTCTGCCGACATCCATCGCCTCGTCCACCACGTTTAAATTGGAAAAGGATATTCCCAGTTCAGCCGCCGTCACGGAAACGCTCTTATCGCCGGTCTTCAATGTCATCTCCGCCGAATCTGCGCTCTCCACGTACGCTTCTACCGCGCTGACCGCTTCTTCCTCCGTCATGCCGCCCACATAAATATTGCCGATATAGACACCGTCCTCAATCGTCTCCGTCTCCTGTGCCCTCATGGAAACCGGTGCCGCCAGCAATGCACAAACTGCCACCGCACCCCCAAACAATGCAAAAAAACCTGTTCCCTTTTTCATATTCTTCCCTCTGAAATATCTGTTCTCTGCTCTGCTAACGCCTGTTTTGCCAAGCATATACTCTGCTTCCGCTCATTATAGCCCATACGCGCCTTTCTTTTCAAGGTGCATAAACACGAATATGTTTGACTCACTCCGGGATTTTTAGTATATTTTACATGAAAGCAAAACGACGGAATACGCTTATAATAACGCTGCAAGCACCGTTGTCAGAAGCATGGCTGCCACAACCACAATGATGATTCCTGCAAGCAGTTTTTTATTCTTTTTTTTACCAAAATCGTACATTTCGTTCTACCGCCTTTCCGTTCCCGCCCTGTATACCGCGCGAACCTTTTACACTATACCACAAGAAGGGATGATTCTCATGATTTTTTTAGGACTTTTTATCTTTTTTGTATGTATGTTCGCTTATCTGCGCCATAAAAGCACTGCTGCTGAAGAAGCCGCAGCCGAGAGCTTCTGGAACCGCGAGAACGAAGCAAACCACACACGCCGCAAAGACATCAGCGGACTTCCCTATATTACCATACCTCTTGCCGATTTTCCAATGGGTATCTATGACAATCCCGAATTAAAAAAATACGAGGAGACTCTCCAATCGCTTGCCGGACAGAAAATCTTAAACCTCAGCGGCAAGACCAACACCGACCTCAAGCTGGAGTACGGCGTTGCCAATCTGGAAACGCTCTCCGCCTGTGACGAGAACTACACCACCCTCTGCCGCACCATCTATGAGTACGCCGAATGTTTAAAAAAGCTCGGTCATGACGAGGAGGCAGTCCGGATTCTCGAGTGCGGCATCGCCTGCGGGTCCGATCACAGCGGAAACTACCGGATGCTCGCAGACTATTATCTAAAAGCCAGGGATTCCGCCGCACTCGACCGTCTGCTCGCCTCTGCCAGAGCACTGGAATCCCCCAGACAGAGCGCCATCGTAGCCATGCTCGAGGAAAAAGTAAATGCTTAATCCCGGGGCATCCGCCCGTGCACGGCGATCCAGCGGTCAAGCAGTCTCGACGCCTCACTCCGCGTCATCTGCTCCGGAATCTCCGTCTCCGGGATGCCGTAATGCGCGGCATATTTCTTGAGGCCATCCATCTGACGTCCCGTTGCGGGCGTCTGTTTTTTTGTGCGGTAACAGAGCGCATACGGCAGAAACGCCTCCGGCTGTACCGTACTGTACTCCTGTTTTAATCTCTCCAGAACGATTCCGGTCGCCATCGCATCATCGAGCGCACGGTGCGCCCTCACACGCCCGATTCCGAAATAGATACACAGGCTTTCCAGATCCTTTTTCTGCTCCGCCGGAAGGAAACGCCTTGCCAGCTTTAAGGTATCCACGGCATTTCGTTCAAATGCCTGCCCGTGGTTGACCGCCCACTGTTTCAGAAAACTGTAATCAAAAATCACGTTCTGACCGACCAGCACATCGTCCCCCAGGAATGTAAAAAATTCCTGCATCACCTCTTCCGGTTCCCTGCCGTCTGCCGCCATCTCCGGCGTGATGCCCGTCAGTTCTACCACACGCTCTGACAGTTCCCGCCCGCACTTCAAAATAGCGCCATACGTTTCCGTCTGTCTGCCGTCTCTGACGCGCACGGCTCCCACTTCCAGGATAGCGTCCGTCTTCGCATTCAATCCCGTCATCTCAAGATCAATGACCACATAATCCTCTAACAATCTATTCTCCCCTCTTTCCGGTTATTCCCCGGAAGGCTCCAGATATTCATGCCGCGCCTGATGATCGAGCGGATTTCTTCTGGTATAGTCAAATCTCACATAGACCGGATCTTCCAGCCTCTCCGGGAGCGATGCGGTATCCTGTCTGTGACCGGAAAACCGGTAGAAAAACCGCTCAATGTGCGACTGCTTTCCATTTTTACCATACTGACGCGTCATCTGTTTCCATTCATTCGCATCTGCTGCCCACGAGGGTCTGCTTCCGAGATTCTCTCTTTCATACAGGTCATATACCAGACCCTCTCCAAGCACCGGGAGCAGTCCCGGCTTACGCTCTTTTGCAAATTCCAGCAGGATCTCCGCCCTGCGCATCCTGGAATGGCCCATTCCAAAATAACCGTGCTCCTCATAAAAAGTTCCCAGTTCCGCAAACATGGCAAACGCACTCGCATACTGCGTCTCCAGAAGCCGGATTGCTGTGGCGTACTGTCCGCTGTTGTAATACACCTCGAGTATCTCTTCCACCTGCCGGATGCGAAGGATCTCCCCGAACCCCAGCCAATTTGTCTTAAGCACCTCATACGGCGGTCTGCTGCGGTAGATCAGACCATACTCTGTGGCATGCTCATACATGTAAGAACCTTTTAGCACTTTTAAGAATCCAAGCTGAAGCTGATTGGGCTTTAACGCATAAATCTCGTCAAACGAACGCGCAAATGTCTCATAGCCCTCATAGGGCAGACCTGCGATCAGATCCAGATGCTCGTGTATGTTTTCTTTTTCCTGGATGCTTCTCACAACCGCCTTCAGGCGGTCCAGCTGCATCGTCCGGTGAATCTCGGTGATTGTGGCGTCGTTCGTGGACTGCACGCCGATCTCCAGCTGAATCAGTCCCGGCCGCATCTGACCGATCAGCGCAATCTCCTCATCCGTCAGAAGATCGGCAGATATCTCAAAATGGAAATTGGTCACGCCATTGTCATGTTCGATCAGAAACTTCCAGATCTCCATCGCATGTTCATGCCTGCAGTTAAAGGTGCGGTCCACAAATTTTACCTGTGCGACTTCCTGCTCCAGAAAAAATGCCAGTTCTTTTTTCACCCGCTCCACATCCCGGAACCGCAGCGTCTTTTCCACCGACGAAAGACAGTAGCTGCACCGGAACGGACACCCTCTGCTCGATTCATAATAGATGATGCGGTTCCGGAAATCTTCGACGCCTCCGTAGCAGAACGGAATCCGGTTTAAATCCAGCGGCTCGCGCGCTCCGGTTTTTACAAGGCTCTCTCCGGCACGGTACATGATTCCCTTGATTCCCGAAAGATTCATCTTCTCTGCCATCTCACCGATGCCCGCTTTTGCGTAACTCTCGCACAGTTCCAGAAAAGTCTCTTCTCCCTCGCCGACCATCACCCCGGTCACCTGCGGATGCTCCTTTAGAAACGCCTCTGTCTCATAAGACACTTCCGGACCTCCGACCCAGATCGGCACTTCGGGGCAGATCTTGTGGTACTCGTCCATCAGCTGTTCCACATAGTCCAGATTCCAGATGTAACAGGAAAAGCAAAGCACATCCGGCTTTGCCTTATAAATTCCTTCCAATATGTAGTCTATCGTATGGTTAATCGTGTACTCTGCAATCTCCACCTGCGCCCCGCCGGTACCGTAAGCCTCCGCATAGGCGCGCAGATCATACACTGCCAGATTCGAGTGAATGTACTTTGCATTCACCGCCGTCAACAATACTTTCATCGTCTCACCTGATTCTTGCCCTCTCTTTTGGCGCGGTAAAGAGCAGCGTCCGCCACTTCAAAAAATGCGCTGGCACCCGGATAAGCCCTGTCGTACTCCGCCACACCGATGCTCACGGAAAACGACCGCTCCCCCTGCGGCGTTACAAACATTTTCTGTTCAAACTCCTGCCGGATCTGCTCCGCCATCTCTTCCGCCTGTCCGACTCCCGCTCCCTTAAATAGGATGGCAAACTCCTCGCCGCCATAGCGGGCACAGAATCCTTCCACGCCTTTGTGTCTGGCGCAGATGTCTGCCACTTCTTTTAAAACGACATCTCCAAACGCATGTCCGTAGGTGTCATTGACATTCTTAAAATTATCAATATCGATCACCGCAAGGGAAAAACGCTCCCGGTTCTCCTCGTACATTCTCTGGTAATACTCTAACTCCTCATAAAAGCTTTCATGATTGTAGAGCTTGGTCAGGGAATCCCGCTTGGAACGCTCATCGTTCACGATCGCCGAATCGCTGACCAGTTCCAGCGCCACCAGCATGCCGCACACTGTTCCCACGAAGATGCTGCCCTCAATAAACGGCGTTGTCAGCGGGAAATAAGAACTGGCAGGTATAAAATAGACACAGTCCAGCACATAGGCTGCAACGAGTAGCGCCGCCTGCACAAGCGTCATGACCCGGTCTTTGTAGAGCGGTGTCAGCAGCATCGGCAGCAGCAGAACCATCGGCATGAGCGTCACGCTCGTATGCACCCACGCCATCACAGACGCATAGGATGTCACCAGGAATATGGCACATCCCGCCATCGCCCGTCTGCTGTATACACGCTTCTGTCTGCCGGTCAGCAGGCGGTACGCAAAAAGAAGCAACAGCTGCAGCCCGCTCGGCCGCACAATGAACAGCCATCCATAGCGCAGTCTGCCGCAGTCTGCAGTCGGCTTAAAAAACAGAAACAAAAACAATTCTGTGATTAACACCACGCCCCAGATCTTCCAGCCCATCGAAAAGAAGCTTGCGCTCCACTCCTTCCAGCTTTCGCCACTCAGCCATTCATAGCTGCTGTCATGTCTGATCTTCTCCATCATTTCCCCTCATTACGAAACGTAATACTTTCTTCCTAGAATATTATACTGTATCACACCGATTCTTTCAACGGCAAGTAAACGCTCTCCGATCAGAAAAAACCAGAGACAGCTCCCCAACCGTCTCTGGTTCTATTTGAAATACTCTCCCTCGTTTTAGCACATGATATGTCTGACAATCACATCGATGCCGGCAATCCACAGCAGAAGCGCTCCGCCGACATATGCTTTTGTCTTGTGCTGAAATCCTAGATGATAACCCGTATACACGCCAAGCACAACGAATGCAATCGTCATACATACGATGATGATCAGCATCAGCACAACGTTCGTCCCCAGGAATCCGAATGCGATCCCCGCAAGCAGCGTATAGATGCTCGTCACCGCAGTCATCCGCAGGAACTTTTTCACATCAAGGCTCTCCTCCCGGCGCTCATTGACCCACTCGTTCTTGATTGCCTTCGCAATCAGACGGATGCCGAGACCGAAAAAGATCACCGCCGCAATCACAAGTCCTACAAAATTCTCATCGTGTGCCAGCTCATTTCTGTAAAGGAGACCGGACAGATAGTTCCCGAGCGCCAGCGCGCAGAGCTGCCATACAGCGATCAACGCGCAGATGACGGACAACTGTTTTTTATCCACTTTTGCGACCAATGCTCCCTGGCACTCCATCGCCGCGAAAATATCAAGCGATACTCCCGCTATAATCAGAACATTCTCTATCCAGTTCATTTCCGTCCTCCCTTACATGACTCCTTATTATTATACTCTCTTCTTACAATATTTCCAGAACAAATACGGATTTATTGAGACAATTTTCATTAGTCCTCTTTCACCGCATCTGTCTTGTAGATGAACTTAATGCTTCCGTTCACGCCGTCCGCAATATCCGTGTAGGTCTGATAGTCCTCACCGGCATCCAGAACCGCCTGGATACGATCCATCAGAGGCTCAATATCACCGTGGTAGGAATTTAAGATCTTCTCAATTCCCTCCTCGTTGAAGGTAACGATTCCGTCTGCCAGCTGATGTGCGCCGTCCGATAACTGATCCACACCGTCGATCACTGCGTCGGTACCATCACTTAACGCGTTGACGCCATCGTTGAGCTTCTGATTGTTGGAAACCAGTTCTGCACTTCCGTTCTTAAGCTGCGCCACACCGGATGTCAGTGCCGGTACCGCATCTGCCAGACTCTTGGTACCATTAGCCAGTGCTCTCGCTCCGGTTACCAGACTGTATCCGCCCGAGCTCTGCTGCTCGATGCTTGCAGCCATCGTGGACTTTGTCTGTTCTGCCGCTGACACAGCTGCCGTTCCGGCCGCTGCTTTCGCTCCGCTTACTGCCGCTTCTCCGGCTGCTGCCTTCGCTCCGCTTACTGCTGCCTCTCCGGCTGCTGCTTTCGCCCCGGTTACCGCTGCCTCTCCGGCTGCCAGCTTCGCTCCGCTTACTGCTGCCTCTCCGGCTGCCAGCTTCGCTCCGCTTACTGCTGCCTCTCCGGCTGTTGCCACCGCTGCCCGCTTTGCCGTATCTGCAACACCCTGTGCCAGAGTATCTACCGCTCCGCCCATCGCATTTGTGATCGTTGTGCCGAACTGCGCTGCAATAGCCTGCTGTGCGGCTGCAAGTTCAGCCTGGCATCCTGTATCTGACATGATCTCAGCCAGTGTCTTGTCCGGATGTGCCTGCATCACCTGCGCAAGTGCCGCACCACTAATCAGGGTCTGCACATCCGCGGAAGATGTCAGGGAGCCTGTCATGCTGCTCATCGTTGTGCCGATCTCCTGCGCTGCCTGATTCTTGATCGCTTCTGCCTGACCATTATCAAACGTTGCAGCCGCCTGCTGCGCCGCCTGATTCTTGATTGCTTCTGCCTGGCCGTCCACCACCTGTACTGCCTGATTCCTGATCGCTTCTGCCTGACCGTCTACCACCTGTGCTGCCTGATTCCTGATCGCTTCTGCCTGACTGTCTACCACCTGTGTTGCCTGGCTTCTGATTGCTTCTGCCTGTGCATCCACCACAGCCTCTGCCTGGCTCTTGATCGCTTCTGCCTGTGCATCTACAACGGCGGACGCCTGGTTTTTAATTCCTTCTGCCTGGCTGTCCACTGTTGCAGATGCCTGGTTTTTGATTCCTTCTGCCTGTGCGTCCACTGCGGATGCAGCCTGTGTCTGCATCGCTGCCTTCTCCTGATCGGTGAAGGAAGTCTTTAAGGTATTGTCCAACAGTTCTACACCGTCCGCAATCGTTGCCGCGCTGCTGTTCAATGTGCCAACGCCGTTAGACAATGTCGGAATGCTGTCGGAAAGCTGCGTGATACCGCTTGCGATTTTTCCGGCTCCGTCCGTGTATGCATGAACGCCGGACTGCAGGGTGCCAACGCCGTCCTTAAAGTCGCCCATCTTGGACTTCAAGGTGTCTACGCCGTCTGCCAGTTCTGCAGAACCGTCGGTCAGCTGATCCATCGCGTCTGTGAGTGTGTCAAATACCTCATCCAGCTTCGAGGTGTCATTGTCGCTGTCGGCGCTGATGAAGTTTGTAGCATTCATAACCACCGTCATCGTGGTATCAAGCTTGAAGTTCTCAACCTTTGCCTTTACTTCCACGTAATCCGGAATGGTGACATCCCCGTCGAAATCGTCGTCCTTTACGTTCAGGCTTTCCTTCAGCCCCGGAAGTGCATAGCCAACTACGACATTGTTGCTTCCGTCGGAGATCACCTTACCGTTTTCCACCTCGATATCCGAGAATTCATCTCCGAGGATCATGCCGCTGACTGCCATAAACGGTACATAGATGTCTTCGTCTTTTCCGTCAATCTTCGCTGTCACTTTCTGGTTGTTCGTGTAGTCGAACCGGATTGTAACCTCACCGGATTTTCCGGCAAGCTCCTCCGGCGTCACTTCCTTGCCGTCCAGATAGTAGGTCAGCTTCTGTGTCACCGGCAGTTCGCTCTCTGACGTTCCCTGGTAGAAAATGTCATTGCCGTCTGCCTGCCATGTCACCTTATTGCCGCTTTGTGTAAAGGTCTCATCGCCTTTTACATTTTCAATATCTTTTAATGTGGATGCATCTTCAAGCGTATCCTTGTCATCGTTGTTGATCAGATGATCGGAGACAATGATTTTCTGCTCCTTTCCGGTATTATCGGCGATGACATATACCGTCTCTTCTTTTCCGATCTCTTTCTCGCTTACGTGACTTCCGTTATCCAGCAGATCCTTTAAGCTGCTCTCGGCATCTTCCGTATCTTCCGCCTCCTCAGAAACTTCCGTCTCCTCCACGGTCTCTGTGGCAGCGCTGCCTGCCTTTGCCGCATTCACACTGTAGACGGAGGAACCTGTTGCAACAAGCGTAACGACCAGGACTCCGGCAATAATGCGGATTGCATATCTATTTTTGAATTTTGATTTTAACTCTGGTAATTTCATGGTTTTTACCTTCCTTTCCCGTTACTGTACCGATACATTGTTTTCCGACACATTCACCGTCGTGCCCTTTTTCTTGCGAAATCCCATGCTCGTCGCACAGATCAGTTTATCAAAAATCATAAACATGGACGGCAGAATGAAAATAACGACAAACATACTGATGATTGCTCCGCGTGCCATCAGAATACACAGGGAACTGATCATATCAATATTGGAATACATGCCGACACCGAAGGTCGCTGCAAAGAAGCTGAGCGCACTGACAATGATCGACTGGATGGAACTGCGAAGTGCCGTCGCAATCGCTTCCTTCTTGTCCGCTCCGTTGTAGCGAAGCTTCTTGTACTTTGTTGTCATGAGAATCGCATAATCGACCGTCGCGCCGAGCTGAATCGTACCGATGACGATAGAAGCGATAAACGGCAGCGTCGTGTGCGTATATGCCGGAATACCCATGTTGATAAAAATGGCGAACTCAATGACCGCCACCAGAATGACCGGCAGTGATACCGACTTAAATACCAGTGCGATAATCACGAAAATTGCACCGATCGACACGATGCTGACTGTCTTAAAGTCCTCATCCGTGATCTCAATCAGATCCTTCGTACACGGTGCCTCACCGATTAACATGGCAGAGGAATCATATTTTTTGATGATATTGTTGATCTCCTCGCACTGCGCGTTCACTTCATCAGAAGCAACCGCATATTCCGAGCCGACCACCATCATCTGATAATCGCCGTTGATCAAGACGTCTTTTACGTCATCCGGGATAAACTCCCTCGGGATGCCTGGTCCTACCAGCGAGTCAAAGCCAAGCGCCATCTTCACGCCATCCACCTTGCTGATCTCATCCAACATTGCGCTGGCATCTTTTGCGGAGAGACTGCTGTCCGCAATGATCATGTGCGTCGCACCCATCTCAAAGTCTTCGTTTAACTTATCGTTCGCAGTAATACTGCTTAAGCTCTTCGGCAGTGTTCCCGCAAGATCGTAATACACATCCGTGTGTGTGTAGCCGTAGATTGCCGGGCCCAACACCACCAGAAATACAATCAGGAATACGCCGTAATGGCGCACGATCCAGTCTGCAATCCGTCCCAGATCCGGGATGATAACCTTGTGCTTCGTCTTCTCGATCGCCTTGTCAAATACAAGCAGCAGCGACGGCAGCACCGTAACGCAGCAGATAACGCCGAGAACAACACCCTTTGCCATGACAATTCCAAGATCCATACCAAGTGTAAAGCTCATGAAACACAGTGCCACGAAACCAGCCACCGTCGTGATGGAGCTTCCGACCACCGATGTGATCGTATTAGAAATCGCATGCGCCATCGCACGTTTTTTATCTCCCTGAAAACGCTCCTGCTGCTCTTCGTAACTGTGCCAGAGGAAAATGGAATAATCCATCGTCACACCCAGCTGTAAGACCGCCGCGAGCGCCTGTGTCACATAGGAAATCTCTCCCTTGAAAACATTGGTGCCCAGGTTGTATACAATCGCCATTCCGATACTGAGCAAAAAGAAAATCGGCGCCAGAGCCGAATCCATCGTAAGTGACAGGACAATGACTGCCAGTACAACCGCAATCAGCACATAGACCGGGGTCTCCTTGTTCGACAGGTTCTTGATATCCGTAACCACTGCCGACATACCGCTGATATAGCACTGATCTTTTACCACACCGCGCAGTTCCTCGATCGCATCCATCGTCTCGTCCGCGGACATCGATGTATCGTATAACACTGCGAGCAAGGTGCTGTCCTTCTCATCATTATTAAAGAAATCATAGATCTCATCCGGCAGCATCTCCATCGGAATGCTGATGTCTGCCAGTGAATCGTACCAGATCACTGATTTTACGTGAGGAACTTCCTCCATCTGCTCCCGCATTGCAGATATGTCCTTCGCGTCCATACCCTCCACTACACAAAACGAGAATGCTCCCGTTCCAAACTCGTCAAGCAGGAGATCCTGCCCCTTCATCGTCTCAATCTCTTCCGGCAGATATGTCAGGATATCATAATTCACTCTCGTGTTAAAATATCCGATTGCCGACGGTATCAATAAGAAAATACTGAGAATCAGAATCGGTATTCGCAGCTTGACGACCGCTTTTCCAAATTTAATCATGGTCCCTCTCTCCTTTCCATAAAAGCATTGTATAAAAAAAAGACCGAATATGAAAATATTCAATCTTTTCTCCGTGTATCGGGTTATTATACACTCGACCCGAAATGTATAACTATCTATACATTTATATTCATTTGTATTCTGTCCGCAATTACAGTTCTGTCAGAATATCCGTCATCGACCGCTTGATCATGTAATTATAGATTTCTGCAAGTTCCTTGGATGAAATCGTCATTCCGGACTTGATCCAGGTGATCACCACATAGCACATGGACTGTGCATAATACTCCGCGATACGCTCTGGTGTCAGCCACACGTACCGGCTCTTTCTGCCCTCTGCCTGTCCTTTGATGACCTGTAGCAGCACGCGCTCCACACAGCTTTGTGCAATGCTGCCGAATGAATTCTGTCCTTCCAGCCGGCTTGCCTTCGTGTAGAACTCCTTCTCACGCTCGATCCCGCTGAACAGAAGCACCAGCGCCTCGTTGATCATCCCGTTCTGGATCAGCGGTTCCACCGGTTCCAGCAGTTCCTTGTCGATAATCCACTCCAGCAGATCATATTTGTCCTGAAAATGATTGTAAAATGTCGGGCGGATCACGCCCGCCTTATCTGTAATCTCTTTGATTGTAATCTTCTCTATCGGCTGCTTTAACGCCAGTTCCTTAAAGCTCTCTGCCAAAAGTGTATCAATCGCACTCTTTCCCTGTCCAGTCATAACTCCCTCTCGCCCCAGGTGCTCTATCGCACTATGAGTCTCCCAACAGTTACCGCCCTCGCTTTTTCATCGTCACGCATGTTCAACATCTCTCCCGTCTCCACAACGCGCACCAGCGGACGCAGCGGGAAATTCTCAAAATTCCGTGCCACCACCGCATGCTGCCCGTTGGACAGTTCGACTTCGCAGCCGATCGGATACGCCGCCACTTTCCTTGCGAACACAGCCACAATATCCGGGTCAAACCAGCGGTCGCCCAGCGCCATCACATATTCTAACGCCTCCGACGGCGACAGTGATTTCTGTGCCGGAAACGCGGAAACCTTTGCGTCATAACAGTCTGCAATCCGGATAATGCGGGCAAACAGGTGAATCTCGCCGCCCTTTTTGCCAAGCGGATACCCTTCGCCGTTGTAGCACTCGTGATGCTCCATGATTCCCTCATACACATCCGCGGAAAATCGGCATGTCTCGCGCAGATATTCCGCACCGATCTTCGGATGGCTCCGATAGACCTCCTGCTCTTTTTCGCTGCGGTGCGCCTTACCTCCCCGCACGATGTCATGATCGATAAACCGCTTCCCAATGTCATGCAGCAGCGCCGCCGCTGCAAGCTGGCACAGCTCATCATGCGGAAGCCCCAGCCGTGCGCCGACTACCACAGAAAGGATGCCCACATGAATGGAATGGTAATAGATATAATCATCATAACTCTTGATGTCCATGATATTGCACATGATGTCTCCATTGCATATCACATCATCGACCACAGACTCCACCGTTTTGCGCAGTTTAAACTCCGCTTCCGACGGTTCCTGCTTCCGCATATCCGTGTGAAACAGATCATATACAATTTTCAGTGCCTGCCTCCGGACTTCCGGGCTGACAATCTGCTGTATCTCAATCCCCCTGGAAAACTCATCGTCCACATAGACACCCGGGAACCCAAGGAATTCCAGATTTGAAATTTGTTCTTCTGTCAGCAGAATATGCCTTCCCAGAAGAAGTCTTCCCGCCCCGTCATAAATGTCCTGCCCCAGTGCCATTCCCGGCGTCAGTCTGCTCGTCGGTAAATAACGCATTTGTGCTTCCTTTCCGCTAAATTATTATTATTTTAGCGCTTTTACTCATCAAATTCAACCGTAACAAAATATCCCTTCGGGGTCTCTTTGACGTCTACCACTGTGCCTTCCCGCGACTTGATGCGCTGGCTTACCACATAGTTCGCCGACATCGCGTACGCCTTGCCCAGTGTATAGTAATAGGAATTGGGCAGCTTCCCCTCTGTAATCGGAAGCACATCGCCGATCTCAAGCAGTCCGGTGCGCTCCATTTTAAACTCTTCTCTCCGCATGAAAATATCCCTGTTTCTATGGCTTTTCTATGTATTTCCCACTATTGCCATGCATTTTTCATTATAGTATAATGATTCTGAATTCTCAAGATGTTTTCATTTATCATATACAAAGGAGCCTTATGAGCAATCAAACTGTTCTCATCGATCAATTCCTGTCATCCGTCATCGGCACCATTCACCCGGACGAAATTTTCGACGCTATCATAGACACAGCCGCCCGTCTGCTGTCCCCGGACGGTCTGCTGCTCACGATCCGTGACGATGTCAGTCCTTCCTACCACGTCACACGCAGTTTTGGCGATATCACCTGGGAAAAAGATTCTTTTCTCGATTCAAGCATTCTTTTGGAACAGCTTTTGAACGCAGACAGCTACATTCCGTTTATGCCGGGCGCAGGCCTGCCAGCTGCGCTTGACGGCATTTCCAGCCATACGCGCAGCTGGCTGATCCAGCAGAATATCATCGGCGTCTATTGTCTGAAGTACAACCGGGCGCTGATTGGCTTTCTCTTCATCGCGCGGCACACTCCCATGCCACTGTCTGCAGATCAGGTGTCCGCACTGTGCAAGATCGGCTTTTATGCCACCCACGCACTGCGCAACGCGAATCTCTACATGAACGCCTACCGGGCCTCCATCACGGATGATCTGACGGCACTCTACAACCGCAAGCATGCGTTTGAGATGATTGATGAACTCTGCCTCTCCGGTACGCCGTGCTCATTAATCATGCTCGATATCGATGATTTCAAACTTTACAACGAACTTTACGGCTCCAAGGAGGGCGATCACTTAATCCAGCGCTGTGCCAACATCCTCCTCTCTGCTCTGGATGAGGACGACATGGCATTCCGTTTCAGCGCGGACGAATTTCTCATCTTAAGACACGGCAGTGACGTCGCAGCCTCCAAAGCGTTTACCCAATCTCTCGTGGAGGTTCTGACAAAAGGCAGCATGTCAGACATGGTGTGGGAAATTACCATCACCTGCGGCATCTCCGTGTTTCCGGATATTTCTGCCGACGGCAGAGAGTTAATCCACAATGTCGAGCAGGCTGTCTATTTTGGAAAGCTTGACGGAAAAGGCCATCTCATCGTTTACCGCAAAGGTCTTGAGAACCGCTCCCAGAATCCGGATATCCGCACCGCCTACGAGCGGGTGGCGCCGACCATCTATGCGCTGACCGCCGCCATCGACGCCAAGGATAATTTTACGTTCATCCATTCCATGAATGTCTCAAAATATGCGGTCATGCTCGCAGAAGCGCTTCCTATGAGCGACAATGATATCGAGGTGGTACGGATTGCAGGCATGCTTCACGACATCGGCAAGATCAGCATCCCTGAGCATATCTTAAAGAAAACCTCGGGGCTGACGCCGGAGGAATACACGATCATGAAAACGCATGTGGAGAATTCCATTAAGATGATCCGTTACCTTCCGAACATGGATTACGTGATCCCGGCAGTTGTCGCCCACCACGAGCGCTATGACGGAACCGGTTATCCCCGCGGATTAAAAGGAACGGAAATTCCCCTCATGGGACGTATCTTAACCATTGCAGACTGCTTTGACGCGATGACGGCCAGACGCCCCTACAAGCAGGAATGCTCGATCGACTACGCGGCAGGTGAACTGAAAAAGAACAGCGGCACGCAGTTCGATCCCGAACTGGTGCCGGTGTTTCTGTCCCTCATAGAGGACGGAAAGATTGCGGGGTGAAAATCAGTGAAAACAATCATACTTTTATATGATACAAGCTGCATTTACGAAATTGTGATATTAAATTATTTTCTGAAATTTACCGGAAAGGACGTCGTATTCGTATCGCTGGACGCAAATTCCATCACTTCCATGGAAGGGTACTCGATCAATGTTTCCGGCAGACTGACAGATATTCCGGCAAAAGATATTGAGCTTATCATCGTTCCCGGCGGAAATATCAAGGACATCGACAACGATACGGTGTGGGGCTGCCTCAGAAATGTTCAAATGAATCAGGGGATCATTGCCGGTATCTGTGCCGGCGTAGATGTACTGGATCACGCAGGACTCTTAGATGGGATTGCTTCAACACATTCCACTGATCTTGATGTCGTTGTAACTGATCAGATTATCACTTCCCGTGCAAACAGCTATGTGGATTTTGCCATTGAAGTGGCAAAGAAAATGCATTTATTTAAGGACGAAGCCGACCTGCAGGAGACGATTGCATTCTGGCGAGATTATCAGCGGATGCAGTAATTTCTGTTTGATGCATGAAAAGCAGGGTTGTCGCATCAAGCATGCGGTTGCCTTTCAGGGATAAGGATATTATGAGACACATGTCCTGCGATTTCGGGTGGAATGCCTATGGAACATTCTGTTCAAAAAATGTGACATTTCTAACCAGCCGGCGACTGCATCTGCGATGATCCGTGTCTTTCCAAGTTTGGAGCACTCCACGGATGGTGTCCGCAAGCCAGCAGACAATTTTAGGACTTTTGTGTGTCCCTTATGGCACCAATGAACAAAACATAACCGCGCGAAGCCGATGTCTGAATTGGCATCTGCCCTATTTTCAATAGCAGATGCCAACGAGTTTCGGTTCGCGCGGTTTTATATTGTCTGTGAAGCGGTGCCATTAGGGACACTAGAAAGTCCGCTCATTGTCTGTGGCTTGTCGGACACACTCCGTGAGAGTCCAAACGTGGCAAAGACACGGAATCAGATGCAGTCATCCGGCTGGAAGAAATACACACATTTTTTTCAAACGAATGTTTCCTATGCAGTTCCACCCGAAATCTGCATCATATGCTTCCCTTCCTGTAATATTACTTATTACTCGATACGACACCCCGGACTTTTTACACTTCCTTATAGTCTACATCCACGGCTTCCGCTTCCTGCTTCATCATCTTTGCCGCATGCACGGCGCGGTTTGCCACCCACAGATCCGAGATACCGTCATAGATCAGGGCGATTCCGATAAACTGCAGTGCCAGCTTCACCATGCCGAACGCATTCACGATGCAGAGCACACCGAACACCAGGCTGATCGCCGCAATGATTAACATGCTCCACCATTTTCCATAGCCGTTGCGCTTTGTCTCCACTGCAAGCTTCAGATCCTGAATACCATGCACGCAGAGGATCACGCCGATCACAATCGGAATGAGACTCACAATACTCTCCGGGCGCAGGAAAATCCAGATTCCGATTAACAGTACGATCAGTCCCAATGCTCCCGCAAACGGATGAATACTGCGGTTCATAAAATAGGATGCGATGTCGACGCCTCCCATAATGATCAATCCAACGGCAAGAATTTTGCAGAATACATCGATCGTCTCCGCCGGCCATACCAGAAGCACAATGCCAAGTGCAATGCAAAGCAGCGCCGAGACTATGATGTCTGCCTTGATCCGCTTTAATGTTTCTTTCATATCACATACCTCTCTGTCACTTTTTCTGCATTATACTCTATTCAATCCACAGTTTCAAGAAACAATGCGGCGGCTTTGTCTATTCCCATTCAGCCCGGTCTGTCCCGCTTGACTTTTTTTCACAATTCCACTAGACTATGGGCACAGCAAGGTATCCGTCTGGCGCAGACGGATATCGCCAACGTAAAGGAGTGTTGTTTTATGGGAAAAGAAGTAAAGACGAATGCCATGCGCATTCTTGATAAAAATAAGATTCCGTACGAAATTTTAAATTATGAGTGTGGAGAATTTATCGACGGGCTACACACCGCCGAGGCGACCGGCGCTCCGGTGGAGCAGTCCTTCAAGACTCTGGTGATGCAGGGAAAAAGCAGGCAATACTATGTGTTCGTCATCCCCATCGCGGACGAGGTGGACTTAAAAGCCGCCGCCAGAGCCGTCGGCGAAAAATCCGTGGAGATGATTCACGTCAAAGACATCACTGCCATCACGGGTTATGTCCGCGGCGGCTGCTCTCCTCTGGGCATGAAAAAGCAGTTCCCGACCATCGTGCACGAGAGCGCTGCGGCTTTTGACAAGATCTACATCAGCGGCGGACGCATCGGCACCTCCATCACGGTCAATCCGGATTCCCTGCTTACCGTGGTGCGCGGCCAGTATGCCGACGTCATCCGGCATGAGTAAGTTCTTCTTCCATCTCCTCTAAGATGTGGAGCAGATCACGTATCTGCCCCTGCTGTGTGACGACAGATCTGAGGCGTTTTAAAACCTGATAATAGGAGATTTTCTCCGGAATCAGGTCGTCCGCCGCCCCCGGATACTGTTCCCTGACATTCTCGACAAGCACTTTTACCAACTGCTTGTTGAGGATTCTGGCATAGTGCGCTTCGCATACCGCCGTCGCCTGATCGATGATTTTCTCATAGGCATTCTCTGCAATTTCATCGTATTCCCGTTCAAAGACAATCTCATCATATACTTTGATTCGCATTCCAAGTTCCGGCAGGCTGATATTGTCCCGGATCCTTATCACCGGCATCAGCATCCCGGTCCGTCGTGCAAGATTTTTCCGGCACAAGTTTACATAGTCCGTCTGCAATCCCTCGGAAAAACATGGGATCCATCCGCTCCCGAACTCGATGCAGAGCGGTTCGCGAAGCGATATTTTCCTTACCGCGAGCTGCGCATCCTCGCGGAGCGTCTCTTATTGTATCTTTATGTATGCCTTCGTTGTGTTTCCGCTTCCTCATAGGAATAATCACCATTCTCATAGCCTGCATACACCGCATCCAGCATGGAAATCGCATTATCTACCTGATTCTTAATATTCTCATCGTAATCTTCTTCGATACTTGCGCGGAGAACACTCTCTGAACCCCTCTCCATAATCAGAATCCGGTTTACTGACAGAATTCCGATCGCCAGTGTTCCGATCAGTGTGATCAGTGCCAGAATAATCATCTTCTAACGTACACTCACATTTTTCATACCTATCCGACTCCTTCCTGTGCTTACTTCTTTTATTATCGTATATTCCCCACTAATTGTCTATATTTGTTAATAATTTAGCAATCTATTCATGTTTTTTGTCAATATTGCATATATGTAAAAACGCAGGACTCCTCTTTTACAATCACAGAATTCTGTCTAAAGACATTCACCCGCAACGCAGTTACACTAAAGCCACAAACGGTGAGCGGCACATCAGACCGCCACTCATACAACCAGAGGGGAACCGGGTGGGGCCGGTTTCCACACTAAGAAAATGGAGGGACTTTACATGGCAAAGTACATCATGGCACTCGATGCCGGAACCACCAGCAACCGCTGCATACTTTTCAATGAGAAGGGTGAAATGTGCAGCGTTGCCCAGAAAGAATTTACACAGTATTTCCCGAAGCCGGGCTGGGTAGAGCACGACGCGGAGGAGATCTGGTCCACACAGCTTGAAGTTGCCAAGGAGGCAATGGCAAATGTGGGCGCGACTGCAGCCGATATCGGGGCAATCGGAATTACCAATCAGCGCGAGACCACCATCGTATGGGATAAGAACACCGGCGAACCGATTCATCACGCGATCGTATGGCAGTGCCGCCGTACTTCCGAATACTGCGATTCCTTAAAAGCCAAGGGACTGGTTGATACCTTCCGCCAGAAGACAGGACTGGTGATCGACGCCTACTTCTCCGGAACGAAATTAAAATGGCTGCTCGACAACGTTGAAGGCGCCAGAGAGAGAGCCGAGAGAGGCGAGCTGCTCTTCGGAACCGTAGAGACATGGCTGATCTGGAAACTGACACAGGGTCAGGTTCACGTAACTGATTACTCCAACGCTTCCAGAACCTTGATGTTCAACATCAATACCCTGGAGTGGGATGAAGATATTTTAAAAGAACTGAATATTCCAAAATGTATGCTGCCGGAACCGAAGCCATCCAGCTGCGTGTACGGCGAAGCAAACCCGGTATTCTTCGGAGGCCCGATTCCGATTGCCGGTGCTGCCGGTGACCAACAGGCCGCTCTGTTCGGTCAGACCTGTTTCACCGCCGGTGAGGCAAAAAATACTTACGGAACCGGCTGTTTCTTACTTATGAACACCGGCGAAAAACCTGTATTCTCCAAGAACGGACTGGTTACCACGATCGCATGGGGTCTCGACGGAAAAGTAAACTACGCGCTCGAGGGTTCCATCTTCGTTGCAGGTGCCTCCATCCAGTGGCTTCGCGATGAGATGCGCTTCATCGATTCCTCTCCGGATTCCGAATACATGGCAAGAAAAGTCAAAGACACCAACGGCTGCTACGTCGTGCCTGCTTTCACCGGTCTTGGTGCCCCGTACTGGGATCAATACGCACGTGGAACTATCGTAGGCATTACCCGCGGTGTGAATAAATACCATATTATCCGTGCAACCTTAGAGTCTCTCGCTTACCAGGTTAATGATGTATTGGCTGCAATGAAAGCAGATTCCGGTATTGATCTTGCAGCATTAAAGGTAGACGGCGGAGCAAGCGCAAACAATCTGCTCATGCAGATGCAGGCGGACATCAGCAATGCTCCGGTCAACCGTCCGATGTGCGTGGAGACCACAGCCATGGGTGCTGCCTATCTCGCCGGACTGGCAGTCGGCTACTGGGCAAGCAAAGAGGATGTTCTTCAGAACTGGGCAATCGACCGCACCTTCACACCGGAGATCACCGACGAGGAGCGTAACAAGAAAGTCCGCATGTGGAAGAAAGCCGTTACTTATTCGTTCAACTGGGCGAAGGAAGACTAACACACAATTTCATATCTAAGAGGGGGTATTTATTATGACACCATATATTGCAGAGTTTGTCGGCACCATGATCCTCATCCTGTTAGGTGACGGTGTTGTTGCCAATGTCAACCTGAACAAATCCGGCATGAAAGGTGCCGGTGCAGTCCAGATCACACTTGCCTGGGGTCTTGCCGTACTGGTTCCCGCCTTTATCTTCGGCGCGGCATCCGGCGCAAGCTTTAACCCTGCATTGACCATCGCGCTTGCTGCTGACGGCAGTTTTGCATGGAGCATGGTACCGGGATATATTGTGGCACAGCTGGCTGGTGCTTTCTGCGGCGCATGCCTTGTATATCTGCTGTTCAAAGATCAGTTTGACGCAACAGAAGACGCGGCAACGAAGCGCGGCGTGTTCTGTACGGCACCTGCAGTGCGCAACATCCCGCGCAATATCTTAAGCGAGGCTGTCGGCACTTTTGTACTCGTATTTGCCATCAAGGGTCTGGCACAGGTTCCGGATCTGGCGGACGGCACCGGAAAATTTCTCGTATTCGCCATTATCGTATCTGTCGGTATGTCTCTGGGCGGTCTGACCGGATATGCAATCAATCCGGCAAGAGATCTGGGTCCTCGTCTTGCACATGCAGTGCTTCCGATTCAGGGAAAAGGTTCCTCTGATTTCGGATACGGACTCGTTGTTCCGATCGTCGGACCGATCCTCGGCGCATTGGCTGCCGTACTGGTATATGGACTTATTTTTTAAAACTATAGATTGAATGTCAGAGAAGAGAGCCAGGCAGAAAGCACATCAGAAATGATGTCTGATCTGCATGGCTCTTTTAAGGAGGAAAAACTATGTATGATGTAGTGATCATTGGTGCCGGCGTCTCTGGAAGCGCCTGTGCACGTGAACTTTCCAGATACAATCTCTCCATTTGTGTTGTGGAAAAAGAGGAGGACGTCTGCTGCGGCACTTCCAAAGCCAACAGCGCCATCGTCCACTCCGGTATCGACTGTAAACCCGGAACCCTGATGGCAGAGATGAACGTCCGGGGAAATGAACTGATGGAACCGCTCTCCAAAGAGCTGGATTTTGAATTCCGCAGAAACGGTTCCCTGATCGTCTGCTTCTCCGAGGAGGACCGCCCGAAGCTGGAAGCCCTCTACGAGCAGGGCATTGCCAACAAAATCCCGGATATCCGGATCTTAGATGCACACGAAGTTCATGAGATGGAGCCGAACCTCTCCGAGGAAGTCGTCGCTGCCATCTACTGTCCGACCGGCGGCATTGTCTGCCCGTTCGGTTTGAACATTGCACTCGCAGAAAATGCTGCCACAAACGGCGTCGAATTCCGTTTTAACACAGAAGTGACAGACATCTGCCGCAAGGACGACGGCTATCAACTCTCCACCAACCGCGGTTACATCCTGACCCGCTGCGTGGTAAACGCTGCCGGTGTGTATGCAGATGTTTTTCACAACATGGTCAGCAGCAAGAAGATCCACATTACCCCGCGCCGCGGCGAATACTGCCTGCTCGACAAAACAACCGGCGGTCTGGTCGACAAGACCATCTTCCAGCTTCCGGGCAAATACGGCAAGGGCATTCTTGTAACCCCGACGGTTCACGGCAATACGCTGATCGGCCCTACCGCAGACGATCACGACGATAAGGAGGCAACCAACACCACCCGCCAGGGACTTGACCATGTCTGCAGCGCAGCAAGACGCTCCGTGCCTTCCGTTCCGGTCCGTCAGGTAATCACGTCCTTCGCCGGAAACCGCGCCCATGAGGACAACCATGAATTCATTATTGAAGAGTTGGCGGATGCTCCACACTTTGTCGACTGCTCCGGCATCGAATCTCCGGGACTCACCAGTTCCCCGGCGATCGGCGAGCGCGTAGCGCAGATTGTATCCGGACTGCTTCACGCACAGAAAAACCCGGCATGGAACGGCAGCCGGAAGGGCGTTCTCAATCCGAAAACACTCTCCGAGGAAGATTATGCGGCGCTTATCCGCGAAAATCCAGCTTACGGAAATATTATCTGCCGCTGTGAGATGATTACCGAGGGAGAAATCTTAGACGCCATTCACCGTCCGCTTGGCGCACGGTCATTAGACGGCGTCAAGCGCCGTACCCGTGCAGGCATGGGACGCTGCCAGGCAGGTTTCTGCTCGCCGCGCACCATGGAAATCCTGGCGCGTGAGCTTGGTATCTCCCAGCTTGAAATCACGAAAAACGGCGGCTCATCCAACATGGTCGTCGGTCTGAGCAAAGACAGAACCTGAAGGAAAAAGGAGGATTATTATGACTTCATATGATATTGTGATCGTCGGCGGAGGTCCCGCCGGTCTTGCGGCAGCCGTTTCCGCCAAAAATAACGGCATCGACCGGATCCTGATTCTCGAGCGCGACCGCGAACTCGGCGGCATCTTAAATCAGTGCATCCACAACGGTTTCGGTCTTCACACCTTTAAGGAGGAGCTGACCGGCCCGGAATATGCCAGACGCTTTATCAATCAGGCTCTCGATCTGAACATCGAATACCGTCTGAACACGATGGTGATGGATATTTCTCTGGCAGAAGGCTCTTCCGATAAGATCGTGACGGCTATGAACCGCACCGACGGGCTGTTCCACATTAACGCAAAGACCGTGATTCTTGCCATGGGCTGCCGCGAGCGTTCCCGCGGAGCTTTAAATATCCCGGGCTACCGTCCTGCAGGCATCTACTCTGCCGGAACCGCGCAGCGCCTGGTGAACATCGAGGGCTTTATGCCGGGACGCAAGGTTGTGATCCTCGGCTCCGGAGACATCGGCCTCATCATGGCACGCCGTATGACCTTAGAGGGCGCCGAAGTCAAAGTCGTCGCCGAGCTGATGCCTTACTCCGGCGGTCTGAAACGAAACATTGTACAGTGTCTGGACGATTTCGGTATTCCGTTAAAGCTGAGCCATACTGTCGTTGACATCCGCGGCAAAGAGCGCGTGGAGGGAATCACACTGGCACAGGTGGATGAACACAACAAGCCGATTCCCGGCACGGAGGAAGACTACGAATGCGACACACTGCTGCTCTCCTGCGGTCTGATTCCGGAAAATGAGATTTCCCGCTCTATGGGCGTCGAGCTAAATCCGGTCACCTCCGGTCCTTCTGTCAACGAAAGCCTTGAGACAAATATTCCGGGCGTTTTCGCCTGCGGTAATGTTCTTCACGTTCATGATCTCGTGGACTATGTATCCGAGGAAGCCGGCGTTGCCGGAAAGAATGCCGCAAAATATATCAAGTGCGGGGGCGATCATGCTGATTCCGGCAAAGAGATCCCCATCGTCGCAACCGACGGCGTCCGCTATACCGTTCCAAAAACGCTGCATGTCGCCAATATGGACGACGAGCTGACCGTGCGTTTCCGCGTCGGCGGTGTATACAAGAACTGTTATATTTCCACCTACTTAAACGACCAGCGGATCATCTGCCGCAAGCGTCCTGTCATGGCTCCCGGCGAGATGGAGCAGGTAAAACTGCAGAAGTCCGTTCTGGAAGCAATGAGTGACCTGGATCACATTACCATCAAAATAGAAGAGGAGGCGTAACACATGGAAACAAGAAATCTTACATGCATCGGCTGCCCGCTGGGCTGTGCCATCACAGTTACCATGGATGGCGGAAATGTTGTCTCCATCACCGGAAATACCTGCAAGCGCGGCTCTGACTATGCCGCAAAGGAAGTCACACATCCGACGCGCATCGTCACAAGCACCGTCTGTGTCCGCGGCGGCTCCATCCCGATGGTATCCGTCAAGACCGCACAGGATATTCCCAAAGAAAAAATCTTCGAGATCATGAAATATATCAACGCGCTGACGGTGACGGCTCCGGTACACATCGGAGATGTCCTGCTGAAAGATATTGCAGGAACCGGCGTCGACCTGATCGCCACCAAAGAAGTTCTCTCTTAGAACCGCAGATGCAGCTGCAAAAGTAAAAAAGTGCCGGTAAGCCAGACCAGCTTACCGGTACTTTTTAATTTTGTCAGAATAGCATTACAATACTGCGGTGCGCGGGAGCAATACGGCAAGCCCCGCGTCCGGTTTTGCAATCGCCCGCATCATAAACTGCACATCCCGCTTTACCTGTTCCCCCGATAACGTTTTTCTGTAATATACAAAATCAATCATATAGTAGCAGATGGATGTGGAAAGAAAGCTCGTCACCGCCTCCAGTTCCTCGGGATGCTTTTCAAACATGCCCGGATTCTCGCCAAGCAGCAGACGGCGCACCTGCGCATCCAACGCCATGCGTACACCACGCACGATCATCGGCCACGCGAGCTCGTTCGCCAGCTTCTCATAAAAGCTGCGCTCCCTCTGCAGCACCTCCATCAGATCGCATGCCCACTTTTCCATACTGTCATACTGTCCCTGCAGCTGATCCTTAAAGTCATTACAGCCGATCCACTCCAGCACATCATAAATATCCTTAAAATGATAATAAAAACTCTGGCGGCTCATCCCCGTTGCCTCCATGATGTCCCCGATCGTAATTTTGGATATCTCCTTGCGCTTCATCAGCTGCCTGACACAATCCGCAATTTTTTTCTTAGTTGAATAACACATACCCGTACCCCCTTCTCCTGATACACTGTATCCGTTACATTTTCCACACTGCCTGGTTTGTCGTTGAAATCGCAATCGCTCCCGCATCCAGTGCCCGCATGACGTCCTTCTTCTCCGAGATCAGACCTCCTGCGATCACCGGTACTGCTGCCTGCCCTGCTATATGCTTTATGATTTTAGGCATAATGCCCGGCAGCACCTCGATTAGATCTGCAAACTCCATACCGTGGTGTTCCAGTCCTCCAATCGCCTTGGAATCAATCGCAAATATGCGAAATACCGTACAGAGATCCAGCTCCTTCGCATAACGGATCATTTCCGGCTTTGTGGAAATAATACCGTCCGCCGCCGTCCCATACCGTATAAAACGCACCGCTTCCTCCCTGACCGCAAGCCCCCCGATCAGATCCAGATGTACAATGACAAACTTTCCGGCATCTTTTAACCGCTGCACGATATCCGGGATGGTAATCAACTCTCCATACAAAATGAATACCACGCGGATATCATTCTGTATACAGACCTCCACCCCCGTCTCGTCCTTCACCGCCGCGATAATCGGTCCGTCCACAATCGCGTCATAAAATTGCTGCTTCATCTTTTGTCTGCACTCCCCCCATTCTCCCCTGCCGCATCATGGCATTCCTGGCGCATCATTTCCATAATGATATTTCCCATAGCGGAAGTCAAAAAATCCCGCAAGCTGCACATTCTTTATTTCTTCATAGGGCGTAATTTCCTATGAAAAAAAGCACACCGACAGAGTAACATTTCTGTTATTCCCGGCCTGCTCTTTCACTCTTGGCTCACACTATAGAATTGTATGCAAAATACCGTGTAATTTCTTTCTGACATTATTATAACTATGTCAAAAAGGAAACGCAACCGAATTTCAGATTTTGCATTTGACAATTTCAGCGTTTTGTCAAAAAACTCACATCGGATTCTCAAGGTATTCCGCCAGCACCTGATATAACCGCTGCGGCTCTACCGACTTTGCAAGATAGTCGTTCATTCCGGCTTCCTTACAGGCATCCATATCCTCGCGTGCATCTTTTGCACTCATCGCAATAATCGGAATCATCTGCGCATCCTTGTGCGACACCCGTCGGATCTGCCTTGCCGCCTCAAAGCCGTCCATCTTCGGCATCACAATATCCATCAGGATCGCATCGAAATAATGCGCTTCCTTCTCCATAAAAAGACGCATCCCGGTTCCCGCCGGACATGCGTCTCTTATTGTATCTTTATGTATGCCTTCGTTTCAATATGACATATATGCCTTCGCTTCGGTATGCCTTAGCTTGTCATCTCTGTGCCGTCATAACGCGCCAGATCCATGATCTTCTGAAGCTCCGCTCCCTCAACCGGCGCCTCGCCCAGACTCTCATGCCTGCCGTCCGGCAGGATCTGTCCTAATGCACGCACTTCCTTCTCCGCCGTCATCTCGATCGTGTAGTAACCCGCTTTCTTCGTCTGCGGATTAAACGTAATATAGATACGATAGCAAAGCGGAGCTGCCAGTGCTTTCTCCGGCAGATCCACGCGGATCAGTGTCAGATCCTCCGCAATGTCAAGCGCCATAACCGAATAGTCTGCCTCTGTGTACGGATAGAGCTTCGGCTCCTTATACGTCTCGGCAAAAATCTGGTTCACGAACGCCTCGCGCTCCTCACAGAGCTTCTGGACAAACGTCTCTCCCTCTGCATACAGGCGCTTCGGCAGAACTCCAAACTCCACCTGCTTTTTCACAAACACGTTAAACTGCTGCGGTGTCATCTTCACCTGCCGCATCTGTGCCGCCTTCTGATCTGCCTCATGCAGCTTCCGTACAAGTTCGGTCTTTAATACAAGGTTATCCGAGAACGGATTGATGACCAGTCCGGTCAGCTCCAGTTCCGGCTTCACGACGATGTTGTTGCACGCCGGGAACGGCATGAAAAGAAGTGCCTGGCTCTTCGGCTCCTCCGGCATCTGCTCCTTGGAAGTATATGCCACAAAAAACTGCTCGCCCTTGTTGTTCTTGAGGAAACACGGGGTCGGCTGATCCGGCGCCTTAAGCATTGCCGGCACATACAGCTTGGTCGGACGAAGCAGGTTTAACACCGTGGTAAGGTTCTCCTTGGTGCGCTCCGCCGCATACTGCTTAATCGCTTCCTCTAATCTATCGTTGGTGATCTCCATTGTCATTTTCTCGTCCATCTTATAAGTATCCTTTCCTATGCTCCGATGTCGCTAAAATGAATTATATCATATCTTTCCCATAAAATGAACTGTTTTCTAATCCACAACAAAGACTGAGATATCCTGTGTCAGACGCTGTGCCGTCTGATCGCATCTGCCAACTTCATCTGTGACCGTATCCGCCTCGGATTTGACTTCCACGGTCTTTTGTGCAATATCTGTCGTTCCTTTTGCACCTTCGTTGGTTGCCGTTGCAATTCCCTCCATCGCATCCAGCACTCCATCGATTGATGCCAGCAGTTCCTCCGATGTCGCGCTGAAATCGCTGATCAGTGCATCAATCTTTCCTGCATCCTGGTTGTACGCATCAGCCACCGCATCGAACATGTCATAGCTTGCCACGACATCATTTCCCACAAATGCAAGCAGCTGCTCCGCATCGGAAGAAAGCTGTGCGACAGAAGTCGTAACTTCCTCCGTCACCTTCTGTATCTGGGTAACAGTCTGCTTGGACTGATCTGCAAGTCCGCCAATTTCTGTTGCCACAACGGCAAATCCTTTGCCTGCCTCCCCGGCGCGTGCTGCTTCAATCGAAGCATTTAACGCAAGCAGGTTTGTCTGGTTTGTAATCTCCATGATCGCCGATGATAACACTTCGATCTGCTGAACTACCTTTGCAGCCTCAAGTGCCTTTGTAAGGCTCTCCCGTATCTCATTGTGGATCCGGCTCGCATGCTCACGCTGTTCTCTGGTATCGTTCTGTGCCTTTGATGCCCGCTCGTGTATATCTGCTGCCTGCTGTGCCCCATCCTGCGAACGATTTGCAATATTTTTTGCTGCCTCTTCAATCTCAAGAGACATGCTCTTAATCGTATCCGAGGATGCCGCGGTCTCCTCCATGCTTGCAGCAAGTTCCTCTGTCGTTGCGGAAACGTCCTCGATATTGCCGTTCAGCGTAATCACATTCGTCTTGACCGTATCGACGACCTCCCCGATTACATAACTCTCATTTTTCACTTCTCTGATAAGATCTCTGATCTGGCACTTCATATTCTCAAGGCGCTCGCCGAGAATACCAAAGTCGTCCCTGCGGTTCTCAAGCTGTACCGGCAGCGGCTGCGAAAAATCACCCTTTGTAATATAACCGATGTACGTGAGTGCAACCTGAAATGATTTGCTCAGTGAAAACGCCATATAAAGACAGACCGCCATAACAATCACAACCAGAAAACTTCCCATTCCGATAATCGCAAGCAGTGCACTTTTTACATTCTCCTTCATTGCCTGTGTCTCTTTGGCAACAGTCTCATCAATATAATCGATATAATTGCCCGTTCCAACAACCCATCCAAACGGCTCAAATGCCCTGCTGTAGGAGCGCTTCGGAGAGGACTCCGTCTCCCCTTCCTTCGGGAATACATAATCTGTATAACCGCCGTCCGGCTCCTGTCCGACACGTATAATCTCTTTTACCATCTGGTAACCGTCCGCATCCTTTGTCTCCATACGGTTTGTTCCCTCGGTCTCGCTTCCGAGCAGAACAACATTGTCTCCGTCATAGGTATCCGCCCAGAAATAACCACCGTCTCCATACCGGAGTTCCCTTAAAAGATCCGCTCCACGCGTTTCGGCCTCCTCATAGGAATAGTCGCCGTTTTCATAGCCCGCATACACCGCATCCAGCATGGAAATTGCATTATCCACCTGATTCTTGATATTCTCATCATAATCCTCTTCAATACTTGTACGGAGAACGCTCTCTGATCCCTTCTCCATAACCAGCATCCGGTTCACTGCCAGAACTCCGATCGCCAGTGTTCCAATCAGCGTAATCAGCGCAAGAATAATCATCTTCCAACGCACGCTCACATTTTTCATACCCATCCGACTCCTTCCTGATAGTTATTTCTTTTATTATCCTACTTTTTCATTTTTTTGTCTATAGATGTTAATTATTTTGCAATCTTTTCCCGTTTTTTGTAAATATTGCACATATATCACTTACAGATAACGCGATAACACTTATGGAACCGGATGATTCTTACATATGAGTACCATAGAAAAGCCTGTGTTCTTCTGGAACGGACTGATTCCCACGTCCCCGGGCTGACAGCAGATGTCTTCTACATGCGAGCACCCCTGCCTCTTCCATTACGAAGAAGCAGGGGTGCGCTTTTTGTTTCTATATGTTTTTAAAAACAGTACCTGTTACACCGTTTTTTTATCTTCTGCAACTTTGAATTTGCGGATCATTTCACGCAGACTTTCTGCCTCACTGCTCATCTCCTGGCTGGCAGCCGCGCATTCCTCTGATGTTGCAGAATTTGTCTGTACGACATCATTGATCTGCTCAATTCCCTCATTAATCTGCTTAATTTCTGTCGTCTGTGTCTCCAACGTCTCTGCAATATGTGTAACTTCGGTCGTAATTACTTTGGAGTTCTCTGCAACCTCTTCTAATTGTGCCGCAGTCTGTCCCGCAATCACCATTCCTTTTTCCACAGCTTTCACAGAGGTTTCAATCAGAGTTGCAGATTCCTTTGCCGCCTGGGCGCTCTGATCTGCCAATACATTTACCTGATTTGCCACAACTGCAAATCCCTTTCCTGCCTCTCCCGCTCTTGCAGCCTCAATGGAAGCATTCAGTGCCAGCAGATTTGTCTGGGATGCAATTTCGTTGATTGTCGTGATAATCTTATCAATCTCCTTTGATGCCTCGCTGATCTCATGCATGGAATCAACCATTTCATGCATCTTGCCATTGCTTTCTGAAATGGCATTTCCAAGTTCATCCACTTTTACACTGATTTCTTTTGCAGACTGTGAATTTTTTTCCACCTGTTCTGAAACACCTGTAACAGTTGCGGTAAGCTCCTCTACTACCGCTGCCTGGTTTGTAGCTCCATCTGCAAGATCATTGGAGCTTGATGCTACCTGCTCTGCTGCGCCGGAAACTTCATTGGAAACATTCTGGATTCCTTTGATCGTACCTGCCATACTTGCCTGAAATGCCATAAACGAATTTAAAATACCGACAAAATCACCTCTCCACTCCACCTCAGGATGAACATCAAAATTTCCTTCTGAAAAGAGCTTCATGGAGCGGTCAATATCATCTACATAGGTTCCCAGTATACGAATCGATTTCCGCATACTGTGTGCCAGTTTTCCGATCTCATCATCGGAATGATATTCCAGCGTACTGTGCAGATTCCCTTCTGTTAATTCCATTGCAACGTCCTCAATCGCATGTAATGGCTCCAGAATTGTTTCAAGTACTCTCTTACTTGTTTTCCGCGTCAAAGTAAATGCAAAAACCAGGCAGACAATAATCACAACAAATCCTGCAACCGTACAGACTACCATATTTCTGACTGTCTCGCTGCTTGCCTCATCTGTCAGTTCATCTAATTTTATCGCAATTTCTACTACTTTATTTAAAGCCGGGGTACAATCATTAAGAATTGCATCTGTGGCATTCTCATCGTTTCCGTTTTTTATTTCTTCTATAATGGAATAACCAATTTTTCCCCAGTCAGAAAGAGCCGTTGCATATTCCTCGTAATTTTCATCGGAAAGGACTTCCGTTTTCTTTAAAATCTGCAGTTCAGAATCAACTTCTGAAAGCAGTCTTTTTACTGTTTGTTCATAGTTATCATAAGAGGATGTATCCTCATTTAATGCCATCTCTCTGATATTTCTTGCTGCAGCATTAACGTTAATCCTGCAGATTTTTACTGCCTGGTCTGCTACATTAACATTCTCAACATAATGCATCATATTGGCAAACAATATACCTATAATTACAACAGAAAGCAGACCAGAGATCAACATCATTGTAATAACTTTTCTATATCCGTAGTCTATCCTTTCCTTTAAATGCATGTTTTCCAATTTCTTCTTCATCATACTCTCTTGTGATATCATGGGATTACTATTCCTTTCGCTTATTTTTAGTATATCCTTAGTACTAATACACTAATATATCAACTTCTTTTTAAAAGTCAATACACGTCATTTATTTTATTTTTATTTTACATCTGACCGTTTCGACAATCTGTCCAAAAACTCACATCGGATTCTCAAGATATTCCGCGAGCACCTGGTACAGTCTCTGCGGCTCCACCGGCTTTGCAAGATAGTCGTTCATTCCGGCTTCCTTACAGGCATCCATATCCTCGCGTGCATCTTTTGCACTCATCGCAATAATCGGAATCATCTGCGCATCCTTGTGCGACACCCGTCGGATCTGCCTTGCCGCCTCAAAGCCGTCCATCTTCGGCATCACAATATCCATCAGGATCGCATCGAAATAATGCTCTTCCCTCTCCATAAAAAGCTCCAGCGCCTGCCGTCCATCTTCCGCACAGACGACTTCCACGCCCCGGCGCTCCAAAAGCTTCCGCGTAATCTCAACATTGAGCGGATGATCCTCCGCGAGAAGCACGCGCTTCCCCTCGAGCGCGGCAAACGCCTGTCTGGAACCCCCGCCTCTTGCCACTTCCTTCTGCGGCTGAATATCCGCGAGCGGAAGATCCAGATGCACCTTCACCTTCGTGCCCTCGCCGATCGCGCTCGTGACTGCAATACTTCCGCCCAACTGCTGCACAATATTCTGTGTAATTGCCAGCCCCAGTCCGCTGCCGTGCCGCCGTTCCGCCTCATCCCGTCTTTCCTGCGTAAACGGCTCAAACAGCAGTTTCTGAAACTCCCTGCTCATGCCGATTCCGGTGTCCGCGACAACATAATCCGCAGAAAAAGTACCGCTGTGAACTGCATAATTGCATACCCGAAAGGAGATCTCTCCCCCCTCCGGCGTGAACTTGACCGCGTTCCCCAGCAGATTAAAAAAGAGCTGCTCCAGCCGGATCGGATCCACCATGACATTCAGATTGTTCTCGCCTCCGGACATGTAAAATGTGATCCCCTTTTTGGCGCACTCCGGCTCTGTCATGTCCCGGATGGCTTCCATAAAATCCTCGAGCGCATACGGCTTCGGATGCAGCCGGAATCTTCCCAGTTCAATCATGGAAACATCCACGAGATCATTCAAAAGCCCCATCAGAAACCGGCTCGCCGTATCAATTTTTCCAAGACATTCCACCATCTTCTCCGGGTGATCCGACTCTTCAAGTCCGACCGCCGTCATTCCCATGATCACGTTCATCGGCGTCTTGATGTCATTGCTGATGCGGGAGAGAAAATCCGTCCTTGCATCCGCGACATGCTGCAGCGCCTCATCCCTCTCACGTTCTGCCTTCCGGATCAAAACGATGCTGACCGCCAGTATCGCTCCGAGAAGCAGCAGGAAAATCAGCAGCAGGATTCCGCTTTCCCCCATGGTCTTTTTCCTCCAACAAGTATCATTCCGACAAGCAGCACCACCACTGTCGCCACCTGATCCGGTGTCCCAAAAACAATGTCACGCACAAAACTCCATGCCGCGTGAAACGCTCCGATTCCCCATATATTTCCGCGCCGGATCAGATAAAGCGCCGCGAAAATACCGAACAGCATACCGTTTAAAAATGCAAGCGGCGCCTCCACGGCTCCCGCCGCGTACGGAAGCGCACCGATCACCGCACTGATAAGCACCGCCACCGTCATCGAATAGCGCCGCGCGATCGTTACCATCAGGTAACTGCGGTACAAAAGCTCCTCCGCCATCCCCTGGATCAGATATCCCAGGAGAAACAGCACCAGCATCCCCGGCGCCGTTCCGGTAAACAGCTTCGCATTTCCCGCCGCCACAGCGATACCCCCCGTGACTACCGCAAATACCACCCCAAGTCCCAGTCCAATGGCATATTCCCGCAGCGCGTGCTCTTTCACAAAACCGATCATCTCAAAGCTGCGCTTCTGGAACTTCCTGCAGAATAAGACGACCACCAGAAGCATGGCAATTCCGGAAAAAAGCTTTAACACCGCGTAGGCATCCGAACCCGCAATCTGCACCGACACCTCCGACAGCTGTTCCATATCCCCGGAGGCAGCCGCATCCTGATATGCCGTGTTCGTATTCAGCAGCACAAGCTCTCCCGGCAGCAGAATCAGCATCTCTCCAAATGCCGCAATGATGTACACCGTCACAAACACCAGCAATTCCACCAGCCAGTGCTGCCCCTTCTGTACCTTTTTCGACTGCTCAACGAGCTTCGGACAATCTATGCTCTCTTTCATCTCAATCTCCCATCCTGCGTGTGGGCTTCTGTCTGCCCGCTGCGACATTTCATTTTACGGAAAACTGCCTGTTTCCGCCGTTTTTCTGCACTTATCATAACATAAAAAATGGAGCGATGCAAAAATTTCCTGCACCGCTCCACACGCATTTTTCGGCTCATTTCTTCCGCCGGCTGATGCTTATTCCGGCTCATTTCTTCCGCCGGCTGACTTCCATCCTGGTCCGGTTACTAACGCCGGATTCCTATCCCAGCTCGATTACCGCAACCTCACAGCTTTCGAGTGTCAGCGCGTTCGCTTTTTCACATGCCGTCTCCACCGCACTCTCTGCTCTCAGATTCGACAGCAATACCTGCCTGCACGAATAGGCAAGCGGCAGGGAAACCGCATCCGTTCCAAAGTTTGCTGCGACCAGTATACGCTGTCCGCTCTCCCCGGACACACGGTAATACGCAAATACATCCGCCATTTCCTGGTAAGCCGGCTCGAAGATACCGTAGGTGAATGTTTCCCTGTAGGCGTCCGCCTTGCGCAGATGCACCAGTCTCCGGTAATAGACAAGCACCGAATCCGTCCGCGCCTCCTGCTCCCTGACATTGATCTGCCGGTAATTCGGATTCATTGCCAGCCACGGCATTCCGTCCGTAAATCCGGCATTCTCATCATCCGTCCACTGCATCGGCGTTCTGGCATTGTCCCTGCTGTTCTCGTAGCAACAGCGCAGTGCCTCCTCCCTGCTGCAGCCCGCGTCAATGGCAGCCTGATACTGATCCTTCGTGCTGATGTCGTCATACTCCGAAATGTCGTTCCGGATGCAATTTGTCATGCCGATCTCCTGTCCCTGATAGATAAACGGGATGCCGCGGAGCAGAATGGATGTGGTTCCCAGCATCTTTTTCCCTGCTTCATTTCTTGCATGCTCCGGCAGATAGCGGCTCGCCCCGCGCGGCTCGTCGTGATTCTCGATAATGTTCGCCGCAAATCCCGCCTTCTGCAATTTTAACTGGGATGCAAACAGCGTATCGCGCCATTTTTTGAATTCGATCGGTTTGCTGTCATACCAGCCGTGTTCTCCGTAGGTCAGCTCATGTGCGGAAAAATCAAACATGGTGGAAAAATGCCCGTCATCCCCGATGAACTCCGGCAGTTCGTCCTCCTTCATGTTAAAAACTTCCGCCACGGTAAACGCATCCCATTTTTCAAAGGTTGCATGTTTTAAGTCCTCTAAAAACGTGCCGACTCCCTGCACTTCCTCAACCATCTTCACACAGGAGGCAAGTCCGTCGTCTCCATCCGGCGGGAATGACGGGAATGCCGTGTCTTTTTTGATGTTGATGATTGCATCGATGCGGAATCCGGCAAGTCCCTTCGCCAGCCACCAGTTCACCATATCGTAGATCTTCTGACGGACAACGGGATTTTCCCAGTTTAAATCCGGCTGCTCTTTTGCGAACATGTGCAGGTAATATTTGTCCGTTCCCGGCACCGGCTCCCACGCATTTCCGCCAAAATACGAGCGGTAATTGCTCGGCTCCCTGCCGTCTTTTCCCTTCACAAAGTAGAAGTAATCTGCATATTCCCCATCCGGATCTGCCAGCGCCTTTTTGAACCATTCATGCTGGTCGGAACAGTGATTCACCACCAGATCCATCACAATGTACATGCCTCTCTTTTTTGCCTCGGCAAGCAGCTCGTCAAACTCCTCCATCGTTCCGAATTCCTGCGCGATCGCGTAGTAGTCGGAAATGTCATACCCCTGATCCACAAAGGGAGATTTATAAATCGGAGAGAGCCAGATGATGTCAATGCCAAGCTCTTTCAAATAGTCCAGCTTCGAGATAATTCCCCGCAGATCCCCGATTCCGTCCCCGTTCGTATCCAGAAAGCTCTTCGGATAAATCTGATATGCCACTTTATCGTGCCACCATTTTTTCTTCATTGCACATTCTCCTTTTTCCCAATACAGTTTTTCTTTTCCTTTTTGTATGATACTGTTATTATAATAAGAGAAATCCGTAATATCTTGCACTATATTTTCATTTTTATTGCACAATACTGCTATTTAATATCAGGAGAACGCACATGAACAGGACATCCCTTCCGGCGCCGGAGCAAAAGGAACACGCCCGGCACGGCGAACAGCTTTTTCCACTGCAAAAATATATCACCACACTCGACGATCTGCACCCGTCCGTCAGCGCACACTGGCACGAGGAAGCGGAATTTACGCGCATTCTCTCCGGGAGCTGCACCTATCAGATCCAGCTACAGCACTATGACGTTGCCGCGGGCGATCTCCTCTTCATCCCTCCGGCACTGCTGCACGCAATCACCGTGACACCCAGAGAGGCGCTTCGCACCGAGACTTATGTTTTTCACATGCATTTTCTCGGCGCCAGTGCCGCGGATATCTGCTCCGTGCAGTATCTGACGCCGCTTGCGACAGCAAAGCTGATTCCGCCGTTTTTCTTTGATACCCGTCATCCGCTGCACGCTGCCTTAGATGACCTGTTCAACGATATGGATGCCCTGCACGACGCCGCCACGCCGGGCTATGAACTGCTGCTGAAGGCTGATTTTCTGCGCCTGATCGCCCTGCTTCTCCCCTGCTGCAACGCAGCGGATGAGGATACGCGGCTTCACATGGAATATACCGCCAAATTAAAAACGGTTCTCGAGTATATTGACGCCCATTATGCGGAGGAGCTTTCCATCGCCGATCTGGCTTCCCTGTGCTATTTCAGCGAGTATCATTTCATGCGGTTTTTCAAGCGCTTCATGGGTACCTCCTGCTTAAACTACATCAAGAACCTGCGTCTGGAGAAGGCTGCCGAGCTGCTCGGGCAGGACGGGCTTACCCCGCTGGACGCCTCCCTGTCCGCCGGCTTCCACAACCTGTCCTACTTCTACCGGGAATTCCGGAAAAAATACGGCGTGACCCCAGGGAATTTTCGCGGAGCCGGTGCCCGGGAGAAGTAGGCTTTATAATAGGAAATATCATTCCGGTTATAAATTCCCGTAAAGATCACTTCTCCCCGGCTGGCTCCGTGAAAACCGCCCGGGGCATGCCCTATTTTCCGATCAGCGGCTACCGCAGGCGCTCTTCGCGGTACTCCTTCGGCGACATGCCATATTCCCGGCGGAACGCGCGGTAAAAGCTGGAATAGTCCCGGAACCCGAACCGCTCATACACCTGGCTGATGTTCTCACCGCCTAAAATCGCCTCCCGGGACGCCTGCATCCTTTTCTTTAAAATATACTGGTGAACCGAGATTCCCGCCTGCTCCTTAAAGACGTGCGCCACATAATAGCGGCTCACGAAAAAGGCTCCTGCCAGTTTTTCCAACGACAGTTCCTCCTCTAGATGCTCCTCTATATAATAGATCAGATTCTGATAGAGATCCTGCTCCTTTACCTTGGCGGGATTTTCTTCCTCGTACACCATCCGGTTCAAGTGCAGGATCAGATCGTTGACCAGCAACGGTATCCGCGCCTCCCTCCCAAAACGCTCCATCTGCATCTCCTCAATCAGCTGAAAAATCTTAAACTGCGTGGCGTTAAATGTAATCACATCACTGTGAAACACATTTTTCCCGGACACTTCCGCGCGCTGCATCAGATAGCCATATGCCAGGGAAAGTTCCATCAGCTGGGCGGCATATTCCCGGCTGACCCAGAACACGAACCGGCGGTATGCCTGCGCATGGTTGTGCACAACGGCACGGTGCCTGCGGTGCGGAGGAATTACCACCATATCCCCATAGCGGAGCGGATATCTCTGCCCTTCAATCTCAATCGAGACATCCCCCTCCATAAAAAAATAGAACTCATAGTAGTCGTGTGTGTGTGTATCCACTTTTGACGTGTAATGTTCATTGTAATAATATAGTTCAAAATCGCGGGACAGCATGTACTGTCTGGTGCTGAATCTGGTCTGTAAATTTTTCTGCATACGCTATTCCTCTTCCGGCACCTTTTCATGCCGCCATCGATCCGTTGCTTTCCTTTTTCGTCTTATATTTTTTCAAACTCTTCCCTGATTATAGCGGAAGCTAGCAACTTTTGCAATGTATGCAACAAGTCTTTCAATTTGCTTTTGGAGCGGATTTTATATAATGAAATCATCCAATATGACACTTCCTTAACGGAGCAGAAAAGAACGGAGGTTACACACTATGGAAATGACTTTAAGATGGTACGGTTCCAAATTCGACACCGTTACCTTAGAGCAGATCAGACAGATTCCGGGCGTGACCGGAGTCATCACCACCCTCTACGATACCGCACCGGGTGAGGTCTGGAGCAGAGAGCGCATCGCCGCATTAAAAGCGGAAGTTGCCGCCGCAGGACTTCATATTGCCGGTATCGAGAGCGTCAACGTCCACGACGCCATCAAAACCGGCGCACCGGACCGTGATCTCTACATCGATCACTACATCGAGACACTGGAAAACCTCGGAAAAGAAGATATCCACCTCGTATGCTACAACTTCATGCCTGTTTTCGACTGGACCCGCACGGAGCTCGCCAGAAAACGTCCGGACGGTTCTACTGTCCTCGCTTACACCCAGGAGGCTGTGGATGCCCTCGATCCGGAGAAAATGTTCGAGTCCATCGCCGGGGATACCAACGGCAGCATCATGCCGGGCTGGGAGCCGGAGCGCATGGCGCACATCAAAGAGCTTTTTGCCATGTACAAGGACATTGACGATGAAAAACTGTTTGCCAACCTGAAGTATTTTCTGGAGCGCATCATGCCGGTGTGCGACAAGTATGACATTAACATGGCAATCCATCCGGACGATCCTGCCTGGAGCGTGTTTGGTCTTCCACGCATCATCATCAACAAGAAAAACATTCTCCGCATGATGAGCATGGTCGACAATCCGCACAACGGCGTAACTTTCTGCTCCGGTTCCTACGGAACCAATCTGGAGAATGATCTGCCGGACATGATCCGCTCCTTAAAGGGGCGAATCCATTTTGCCCATGTGCGCAATCTGAAATTCAACAGCCCGACAGACTTTGAGGAAGCCGCACATCTCTCCTCAGACGGCACTTTTGATATGTATGAAATCATGCGTGCCCTCTACGAGATCGGGTTTGACGGTCCGATCCGTCCGGACCACGGACGCATGATCTGGGGCGAAGTCGCTATGCCGGGTTATGGCCTTTATGACCGCGCACTTGGCGCCACCTACCTGAACGGACTTTGGGAAGCAATTGAGAAAGGAGCTGCACGCTATGAAGCTAAATAACAAAGGATTAGAGAATAAGAACGCATGGGAAGCTGCCGGTTACGCACTTCCGCAGTATGACAGAGAGGCGGTTGCCGCCAGAACCAAACAGAATCCATTCTGGATTCATTTCGGAGCCGGCAACATTTTCCGTGCCTTCCAGGCAAATGTGGTACAGGATCTTTTAAACAAGGGAGAGCTTGACTGCGGTCTTGTCGTTGCCGAAGGCTACGATTATGAAATTGTCGAGAAAATGAATCATCCGCATGACGACTACAGCATTCTTGTCACATTAAAGGCAAACGGCACCGTTGAGAAAACCGTTGTCGGCAGTGTAATGGAGTCTCTGGCACTCGATTCTGAGGATGATGCACAGTTCTCCCGCCTGAAGGAGATTTTCTCCGCAGACTCCCTGCAGATGGCAACTTTTACCATCACAGAAAAGGGTTACAACCTCTACGGTTCTGACGGAAACTTCATGCCGGCAGTTGCCGCAGATATGGCAGCAGGTCCGCAAAAGCCGGCCAGCTATATCGGAAAGGTCGCATCTCTTCTGTATGCACGATTCCTTGCAGGTGAGAAGCCGATCGCCATGGTAAGCATGGATAACTGCTCCCACAACGGAGATAAACTCGCGGCTGCCATCACAGCTTTTGCAGAGGGCTGGGTAAAGAACGGTCTTGCCGATGAGGCATTTGAGACTTATGTAAAGACTTCCGGCAAGGTATCCTTCCCGTGGACGATGATCGATAAGATCACCCCGCGCCCGGACGCTTCCATCGAGGAGATCTTAAAGAAAGACGGCGTCGAGGAACTGGATCCGGTTGTCACCAGCAAAAATACCTATGTGGCGCCTTTTGTCAACGCAGAGGAATGCCAGTATCTCGTCATTGAAGACAACTTCCCGAACGGTCGTCCAGCTCTGGAAAAGGGCGGTCTGATCTTTACCACACGGGAAACCGTCGACAAAGTCGAGAAAATGAAGGTCTGCACCTGCTTAAACCCACTCCACACCGCGCTTGCTGTTTACGGCTGCCTGCTCGGCTACAACTTAATCTCCGAGGAGATGAAGAATCCTTCTTTAAAGAAGCTTGTTGAAGTGATCGGATATAAAGAGGGACTTCCGGTTGTCATCAATCCGGGCATTCTCGATCCGAAAGAGTTCATCGATACCGTATTAAATGTCCGCATTCCGAATCCGTTTATGCCGGACACACCGCAGCGTATTGCAACCGATACTTCCCAGAAGCTGGCCATCCGTTTCGGCGAGACCATCAAAGCCTATGCGGCAGCTCCTTCTTTGAACGTTGCCGACTTAAAGCTGATTCCGCTTGTATTTGCCGGATGGCTGCGCTACCTGATGGGTGTTGACGACAACGGCAACGCGTTCACCCCAAGCCCGGACCCGATGCTTGCAGAAGCGTCCTCCTATGTCGCAGACGTAAAACTCGGCGAGGCGTTCGATGCAAAGAAAACGCTTGCACCGATCCTGTCCAACGCAAAAATCTGGGGCGTTGACCTGTGTGCACTCGGTATGGATACGCTGGTATGCGATTACTTTACCGAGCTTACCGCAGGCACAGGCGCTGTTGCGGCAACGCTTGCAAAATATACCGCTTAATCCAGAGACAGGACAATCCTTTTTCCTGTTACTTATCACGTCAAAAGGGACTGCCCGTTTATGTGGCAGCCCCTTCTTCTATCTGCGATCGCTATACCGGCTGCTGACCGGAAAACATCGCAAAATACTCCTGTGCTCTCTGCGCCGAAATATGCAGCTTCTCCTGCAGACGTTCGAGTATCATGTCTTTGGGCATGCCAAATGCACATCCGGTCTCAACAATCCCCTGTGCAAGACCACGGTTCCTGCCAATCTGCTCTCCCTTTTTCAAACCTGCCTGCTCTCCTTTTTTCAAGCCTGCCTGCTCTCCTTTTTTCAAGCCTGCCGTAGCTTCTTCTCCTCATATTCCTTATCATATTCCAGAATACTCACCATTTCCACCTCCGCGCGGTTCTTCCGCAGAAAATCTGTTAAGATTCCCTCTGTGATACATTCCCTTACCGCCCGGTGCACGGCCTCTTCCTGCTTCATCGAACCGACGTACCTGCGGACTCTTGCTACATACTGCGCATATTCCTCCAGCATCCGTCACTGCTTCATACGTTCTTCGTTGTGCCCGGCGTTGATGTTGAGCACCATGACTTTCAGTTCCCCCTTGCAGGGAACCGTCACTCCAGTGTCCCTGCTTTTTCTTGTTGATTGGATAAAAGCATAGACCTCTGAAATGAAATGAGAAAATAGACGGTGCATGCACCCTGAACTCGCAAGAAATATGCTTTTTGTTGAACTGATTTTAACACAGAAGGCGATTGTTCTACAAGAGTATACGGATCAATTTAAAAAAATTTAATAAATAAAAAGAGACATATCTGCTATGCCTCTCTCCCGCTATATCTTTGCTTTTACAAACTGATATATCTTTTCCGCACTGTGTTTTTCCATTCCCTGGCACTGTGCTCTCTGCATTGCGTTTTTCTTACCGGAATTATGAAGCAGCTGCATTCCTTTTCTGACCAGGCCATATTCCGTGTATGCGGTCACGCTCATTCCCTTTTTGACAAAAAAGCTCCGGTTCTTTGTCTCACATCCGGGTATCGGCTTTGTGTGGACAATGGGAATCTCCGTCACTGCGGCCTCCGTGGAGGTGAGTCCGCCGGGTTTTGTGTAAATGATGTCACACGCATGCAGATAAACCGGCATGTTGCTGACGCTTCCCAGGATCGTCATCCTCGCATCTCTGCCGAAGCGTGCCTGCATCCGCTGCTCTAGTTTCTGATTGCTGCCGCAGATCAGAATGAGGTGCTCCTCCCCTTGTATGCGCCTCAGCAACGCCGGAATCAGCCGGTCGATCGATCCCGCTCCCATGCTGCCGCCTGCCACAAGGATATACCGCTGTTTTTCTTCGAGTCCCAGACTTTTTTTCGCCTCCTGCTGCGCCTTTTTGCGCACAATGCTGTGCTCATGTGTATCCGCCGCAGCACTTTCTTCCGGCGTACCGCTCCACGGCTCACTGCAAGCTGCCGCCACCGGAATACCCGTCACCACCAGCTTCTCTTCCGGGATCCCGCGCTTCACAATCTCCGGGATCAGACTCTCGTGCGGAATCATATAATAGTCACAGTCCGTCTCTTCCCAGAACGGGATACAGGTATAATCCGTCATCACCGCCACCGTGAGCGGAAGCTTCATACCCTTTCGCTTCATATAGGTAATGGTTTCCGCCGGATACAGATGCGGCATGACGATCACGTCCACCGGATGTTTCTTCAGATACGCCGCCAGGTAGACTGCCATCTTCCCGTTGACATAATAGACCGGCGAACGGCGGAGAAGCCGGCTGACAAGCATGCCGATCTTATATAAAAGCCCGAACAGACCAGGAGCAATCTTTACCGTCTCCACATAGACGTTACCGACCGTCCTTGAGACTTTCTCTCCCGCAAGCTTGAGATAATCCAGGACCACCGCCTCGTCCCCGTGCGCGCGGAAAGCCTCCGCAGCCGCGCGTGCCGCCGCGTTGTGACCGCCGCCTGTATTACATGATAAGATCAATACGTTCATTTTTTCCCTCCCCCGGGCATCCGAATGTGTGCCGGTAAATAACCGTTCCGGCAATCAGCAGGCTTCCGATCAGAACCGACCGCTCCTCCACCGTGAGACAAGTTCCCGCTGCAAAACACAGATACGTCACAACGCTCCGCCTCGCATGGCTTTTGATCTTAAATAAAAGTGAAAACAGCAGATAAAACAGCACCAGCATCGCTAACGGTTGCCAGATTCCCGCCGGCACCAGTCCTAAGAGAACCCCGAAGGATACCGCGATTGCCTTGCCACCGCGTCCACGGTGATAGATGGAATAGGCATGTCCCAGCACAGGCGCTGCCATTACTGCTGCAAACCACAGGGATTGCAGACCGGCGGTCCGCTCGCACAGCCACACCGGAAAAAATCCCTTCAAAAGTTCCAGCAGCAGCACACAGATTCCACAGATCACACCGCCGTACCAGAACGCATTGTAGGTCCCGGGATTGCCGTCCTCCGACATCTCCCGGATATCGATATGGCGGGTCAGCTTCGGAAGCACATAAGCAAATAAAATGCTTCCCAGAAGATAGCCGCCGATCACAAATCCCAGATAACTGCTCATAACCGCTGCTCCTATCGCTCTCGTTTCTAACACTGATATGTAATGTAACATATTTTCTGTCATAAGAAAAGACAGGGCGGCAGAAACTCTTTCTGTCACCCCGTCCTTTTCGTTTATTTCCATTACACTCCCCTATAATAAAAACAAAACCGGATATCGAAAATGCCCTTGCAGGCGTTCTTGTCACTCACGCAGCAGGTACGCATCCCTCTCTGCTCCCGTAGATACCAGATAAATCGGATGATCCACGAGTTTCTCCAGTGTGCACACATATTTTCTGGCATTTTCCGGCAGATCCTTCCAGCTTCTGCAGCCGGAAATATCGCATTCCCAGCCCGGCAGTTCCTCGATCACCGGTTCTGCCTCCTCGAGTCTGCTGTCCGTCGGGAAAGAATCAAGCAACACACCGTGCAGACGGTATCCCGTAATTACCGGAATTTTATCAAATGCTCCGAGCACATCCAGTTTGGTCAGTGCGATATCCTGCGCCTTCTGGCACCGGATGCCGTAACGGCTTGCAACAGCGTCAAACGGTCCGACACGGCGCGGTCTGCCTGTTGCTGCGCCGAACTCTCCGCCGCTCTCCCGCAATTTTTCATTCCAGGCTTCGCCCATCGCCGTCTCCGCTACAAACGGTCCCTCGCCTACGCATGTGGAATATGCTTTCATGACGCCTACCACGTTGTCGAGCGCGCATCCCGGAATACCGGCACCGATCGGGGCATAGCTTGCGATTGTATTGGAGCTGGATGTAAACGGATAAATGCCATAATCAATATCGCGGAGCGCTCCAAGCTGCGCCTCAAACAGAATATTTTTCCCTTGACCGGCAGCAGCACCGAGCAATGTTCCCACGTCGCAGATATAATCTTTGAAAAATTCTGCCTGGCTTCTGCACCACTCCATAATCTCATCATAGGAGAGCGGCTCCTGATTGTATACATTCTCCAGCACCAGATTCTTGCTGTCGATGATAACTTTTAAACGATGCTGTACGGACGGCGCATCCAGTTCCAGCAGATCGCCCATCCGAAGCGTCTTTTTCATATATTTATCTCCGTAGGCGTAGGCGATGCCTCTCCGGGTCGATCCGAATGCGGAACCCGTCTTGGAAAGCCGCTCCTCCTCAAGCACATCCTGTCTCACATGGAACGGCATGCAGATGGTCGCCTTATCTGAAATCTTAAGGTTCGACGCATCCACTTTTACTTTCATATACTGCATCATTGCAATCTCATGGCGCAGATGATCCGGATCGATCACCATACCGTTTCCCAGCACACAGACTGCCGTCGGATGCAGGATACCGGACGGAAGCAGATTCAGCACAAATTTTCCCTGATCCGTCACCACCGTATGCCCGGCGTTATTGCCTCCCTGATAGCGGACAACATAGTCCGCCTTTTCTGTGAGAAGATCCACGATTCTTCCCTTTCCTTCATCGCCCCAGTTAATTCCCGTCACTGATGTTAACATAATAATTGCCTCTCTTTCTAATTGCGGATGTCCTCCAGCTTCTTGGACACTCTTGTCTTTCTTTTTCTTCCGGTATAGTCTGCGCGGATGTTCTGCACAATCCGGTTAAAATCACTGTCCGCCACCGCCACATCGCAGCAGGTCTCCGAGTCTTTGTCTCCATAGACAATGCTGTGATGCACATGCAGCATCTTCATAAGCCGGTCAAGCATGTTCCGCGGGCTTGCCTCAATCGACAGAATCTTGAGAAGACTCTTCTCCCCGAATACGTGATCCTCCAACAGGAATTTCAGCTTCCCGGCGAATCCCATCTCCTCAAGCTGCTTCTCCAGCATAATCAACCGGTTGTGCGTGTCCAGAACACTGAAATACAAAATATGATCTTCATCGTGCGGTGCACGTTTCATATAGTTGCGGTACGGCGAAGTCCGGAGTTTCTTTAAGTATCCTTTCTGGTCCTCGTCCACCAGATCGTTATAGTAAATCACCCACACGTCATCCACGATGACATTGGTGAAAAATGCGCGGTTCTGCTCCGTCAAAAGCTGCCGGATACGGATTCCCATATCGTGCTCCATCAGGCATGCATGCAGATACCTGTTCTGATAAATATCATACAGAACCGCTCCGTCAAGGGCGATCACCGGCAGGCGCAGCTTTAAGTGCTCGACCTCCGCAATCAAAGACGCCGGTGTCTGTCTGGTAATCATGGTAAAAAGTGCGCCCTCGTCAATCATATGATTTAATGCTGTCTTGTTAAATTCGCTGATCTGCCGGTGCGCACTGCGCAGCTCATCATCCAGCTCCGCCACGAACAGCACATCGTTGCGCTTCTTCCCGTGTGTGTGAAAACTGCCAACCAGGCTGCCGATTCCCACGCCGAGGAAGGTATCCACCACCCTGTAAAACAGGAATTCATACGGCGATACTCCGTCATGTGCGATGACCGCAACGCTTAAATACGCCACGCACGCCATGAACGCAATGTACTGTTTGCCGAGCAGCACCGTCAGATAAATGGTAATGCAGATCATCACCGCGTTTAAAAGGTCCCACCACAGTTCGCCTCCGGGCAGACCCTTGAGCGGCATTTCCAAAAGCATCGCCACCGCACCGGTGACCGCACCGATCAATGTTCCGATCGCACGGTTGAATGCCGTGTCCTTTGTGTTTGCAATATCCGGCTGGATACAGATGATCGTCGTGATCAGAACGTAGAACGGCGATCGCTTTGCCCCTACCGCAGTAAAAATCAACAATATCAGAAAAGCCGCTATCGATGTTTTTATAATTCTCATGCCAATGCGCGGCATACTCTTTTTCATTTTTCTCATCCCTTTTCAGACACTTCTGACATAACGTTCCATCTCTTCCCGGAACCCCAGCGCAATCCCGTCTGCCTGCTCAATGTTGCGCTCCATGGCATCGCCAAAATGACGCAGTGGAAGGAAAATTCCCAGTTCCTCGCTTCCGGTCTCCTGCCCGTTTACCTGCATTTTCCCGTAATACATAAAGGCGCGCGGCAGCACATCCTGCAGCCGCATCAGCGCGTCCCATACATGGACATACACCTGCGCATCCGTCAGATGCTCCTGCAAATGTTCCGGCATTGCATAGAGCAGCAGAATTCCCAGATGTCTTCCGATCTCCACGCTCTCCACCGACAGATCCTCCTCGCCGTAGCGGTGCTCCTCGCGGAAACCGTACGCCAGATATTCCCGCATCTGTGGGATCGGCTCCCTGTGCTGATAGATTCTGCTGAACTTCTGGTAAACCTTGTCCGGGACGTTCACCGGAAGCTTCTCTCTTAAGATTCCCTGGTCATCGGTCAAAAAAATCGGGTTTGTCTTGCCCTTGTCGTTAAACCGGATCGGGATCAGAAAAGAGTTGCGCAGCAGGTCAAACATGCTGTTTCCGCAGATCGCCATCAGAAATGCCGACAGATCCTTGTTCTGGTATGCCTGAAACAACGCCCTTGTAAAGGTCTGCGCCGATACCGCCGGCATCTGCGCATCCATATCCTCCGATTCCGGAAAATGCTCATAAAACGTATCCTTCAGTCTCTCACACGCATCCGGATTTTCCAGAATCTTCTCAAACAACTGCTCCGCTTTTTCTTCCCTTGGAAAAATAGTTGCCATCACACTCTCCCCTTTCTGTCTGTTCTCACCTGTTCCATGCGCGCAGCTTTTCCAGGAACATTAACAGCACACTCACCATCAGAAGTCCGCCTGATACCCAGATCACATGTACCCCGTAACGAACCGATAAGTTGCCGCCTGCCCCGGCGCCCAGTGCGAAAAACAGGATGATGCCAAAATAATAAAGAGCCTGCTTTAAAAACTCGGGACGGCGCTCCCTGAAATACATGGAAAGCGATGCCGTACCACTCCGCAGATTGCCGATGCACATCGTGCTGGCGTAGGAATAGCCGTCCACCTTCCGGAATGCCTGCACCTGCATCGCACAGGAGAACGACACCAGGATGGTCGCCGTCATGTTGAGGGTCTGCGGAAGGAATCCGACAATCAGAAGGATTGCAATTTCCAGCAGCAGAATTCCCTGCCGCCAGTGCAGCCGCCTGGCAAAACGGAACTGCGCCTGTATCCGCTCCGCCGCCAGCACGCCAAACGCGAATGCCAGAAGCGGCAACAGATACTTCAGCCCGTCCTTCCACTCTCCCATCATAAAATGCTGGCTCATCAACACCACATTGCCCGTCTGCGCGTTGGAGAACACCTTGTCTCTGGTAAAGTAGGTGTATGCATCCTGAAAGCCTCCGGACATTGCAAGGAAAATACTGTTGATAAACGCTTCCGACATCTGCTTTTCCGGAAGTACCTGTGTCATCCAGCCTGTGAACGTTCCCTTTTTCACCTGTATCACTCCAAACTCTCTTGCTTTCTTGATCCTTCTGTATTATACTGACCGGAAACAGATATGTAAAAAGTATATTTTATATATTGGATATATCAATATCATATATCGAAGAGTGCAAAAGGAGGCACGGATCATGACGCTGGATTACTACCGCATTTTTTACTATGTTGCACAATATCAAAGCTTTTCCAAAGCTGCTGAGATTCTTGGGAACAACCAGCCGAATCTCTCCCGCTGCATGAATCTGCTCGAGAGCGAGCTCGGCTGCAAGCTGCTTGTGCGCACCAACCGCGGTGTCAGCCTGACGCCGGAGGGGGAACGCCTCTTCTCCCATGTCGCTATCGCCAACGAACAGCTGATGCTCGGGGAACAGGAAATCTTAAAAGACAAAAGTCTCGAAAGCGGTCTTGTGACCATCGGCGCGAGCGAGACGGCTCTGCGCCTGTTTCTTTTGAACAAACTGGAGCTTTTCCACCACAATTATCCACATGTGCGCCTGCAGATTTCCAATCATTCCACACCGCAGGCCATCCGTGCCCTGTCGCACGGCACCGTCGATTTTTCCGTGGTGACGACCCCGATCGACATCAAAAAACCTCTTCACAGGACGTCGCTTTTATCCTTTCGCGAAATCCTGATCGGAGGTTCTTCCTATGCCGCTATTGCCTCCCGCATGCAGAGTCTGCACGACCTGTCGGAGGTCCCTTTTATCTCTCTCGGAGCCGGAACCGGCACGAGAGAATTATATTCCCAGTATTTTCTAAGTCATCATCTTGTATTTTCACCGGACATGGAAGCCTCCACGACCGATCAGATTCTGCCCATGGTTGCGCACAATCTCGGCATCGGCTTCTACCCGGAAGCACTCGCCTCCGAACCGATTGCGCGCGGTGAAGTGCTTCCCATCCGTCTGGTCGAACCGATCCCGGAACGTGAGATCTGTCTCATCCGGGATACAAGCCGCCCGGAGAGCATCGCTGCCAGGAAGCTGATGGAATATCTGCAGAGGGATACCTGAAACGGCGTCGCCCAAATGCTTTTTTCTGGAACAAAGTGTGCGCTTGCCGCACACTTGCGCCTGCCTTGGCAGGCTGCCTGATGCGGTATGCAAAGCATTATTTACCTCACCGCGAGGTGCGCATCCCCGCGGAGCTTTTTTGTGTAATAGGAATGAAGTTCCCTATTACACAAGAAATGCCTGTATCTCCTCCGGCTCCGGCATCACGCGCAGCGCGTCGTGTCGTGACAATCGATGCCGCCGCATTTGCAAAACGCAGCATCTCCTCCAGCTCCGTCGTGCCAAGTCCCGCCACGCCGTGTTCCAGAATATAGTGCAGGCAGCATGCACCGAACGTGTCTCCCGCTCCGGTCGTCTCGATCGTGCCCGCCTGTATAAATGCAGGTTGTTCGGCTCTGCGGCTGCTGCAGTATGCCCGGCTTCCCCCGGTTCCCATCGACAGTAAAATCAGGGGAATATGATATTCCCGCCAAAGCTTATCCACTCCGCGGTCGAAATCCTCCTCGCCGGTAAACCACCGGATCTCATTGTCCGATATTTTCAGCACATCGCACACTTCCATCCCGTAAGCGGTCTGTCTCTTCGCCTCTTCCATGGACTGCCAGAGCGGTTCCCTTATGTTCGGATCAAAGGAGAGCAGCGCCCCGTTTGCCTTTGCGGTCTCAATGGCATGTCTTGTGGCGCTTCGCACCGGCTCATCCGTCATCGAGAGCGTGCCAAAATGAAATATGCGGGTATCCTTTAATATCTGCTCCCGCTCTGTCGTTCCTCTGACTACCAGAGACACCGGGAGCGTGGTGCGGCTCGGGACCACCTGTCCCTCCCCTGCGCGCACAAGCAGTTCCACCGCGGTCGCCGCCATCTCTTTGATCGGCTGATGGATGGTGGTAATCGGCGGCGTGGTCAAGGACGCAATGTTTACGTCATCAAATCCCACGATCTTCAGCTGCTCCGGCACTTTTCTGCCAAGCTTCGCGCATACCTGCAGCAGCTGCGCCGCAATCAGGTCACTGCTGGCAAAGATTCCGTCCGTGTCCGGATGCTGCAAAAGCAGCTGTTCCAGCACTTCGTGGTATTCCAGATGATTGTACTCATAGGCATGGGTTCCCACCACCTGATACTGCACGTTTTTCTGCTCACACACTTCTCTGAATCCCGCCGCGCGCTCATCCGCCGGCATGGCTGTCTCATGGACGCCGCTGATATGAATCAGATGTCTGCATCCCTGGGCGATCAGGTGTTCCGCCGCCAGACGTCCTCCCTGGATGTTGTCGCACTCCACTGCCCCCGTTCCGTTCTCCAGAAATCGCTCGATCGTAATTAACGGTACATTGAGTCCCTGAAATTCGTTCACCCCGACCGTTTGCACCGTTTCCTATACGGTATAGATATCCTGAAAGGCAATCATGCAGTTTCTCCCGCCTGCCTCTTTCGTCTCTGTATTCACAAATGTATGTACCAGCGCCCTTCCTCCTGCCGCATTTTTATATTCCATGCTGACTACCGGTTTGGTCTGGTTTCTGATCCGCTGTTCCGCAAGAAATCTGTCGGCATTACAAGCTTCTGAACCCCGGACAGCATGGCTTCCGGCGAAAACGGAACAAGGATGCTTCCATCATACTTCTCTATTTCCGCGCTTTGACTAATTCCATACTCCCATTCACCATTTAGATTAAAAAAGCTATCTCTGACAAGCATCTGTCTTGGATATTCCTGGTGTACATTTTCTGCCGTTATTCCTTCTGCCCACCTGGTTTTTAATTGAATCATTGACACACCATCCTTCCGTCGTCCTCTTACCGTACTTTTTCTACAGACTCCATAAAGTACATCCTGGATGCAAAGTCCGGAAAGTGCCGCACTTCTCCATTGTACCCGGTTCCGCCAAATGCCTGTTTTAAACGGACACCTCCATACATCAATGCATCTCCAAATGCATAATAATTTTCTGTCTCCCCATCCAACTTCACAAATTTCGCTACTACGTTGTGCACCAGTGAATCCTGCCGGATATGTACCGGTGCAATGGTATTCACAAGGTCTCCGAATTCCTTCACGTTGTATTTGAGTGCACGATTGTAGAAATGATACCGGTACTCCGGTGCCAGTCCCTTAGGTTTATAATAATGAAACTGTGTATTCGGTACAGCCAGCTTCTGCATCAGCATTCCTACTGCCCGGGTCTGATCCGCCGAAACACAGGTCCACTCCATTTGATTTCCCGGCAATTGCATCAGACAGCTTGCGTCTCCCTTACCGTCATAGAAGCTTCTTCCTCGATAAAAGCTGCCCCATTGGAGTACATCCCGCCACTCCTTGTAAAGCGCAATCTGTGCTTTTACAGCGGCTCTCTCCTCTTCCTTCATATCACAAAGATTACACTCATAGCCGCACAGTCCAAAGGCAGCTACATGAAATCTGGTTTCCAGGGGCGTCACCCGCAGGGTTTGATGATTTGGACAGGAGGAGACATGTGCACTCACTACCGACATGGGATAGCCATAGCTATATCCATTCTGTATCTCTGCTCTGCACAGAGCATCCGTATCATCACTCGCCCAGATTTGTGGGAAATAGCTTAAGATTCCAAGGTCAAACCGGTTACCTCCCGCAGAACACCCTTCGAATAAAATCTCAGGAAATCTCTCTGTCAGCTCCTTCATACAGCGATACAGCCCCATCACATAGCGATGCGCCACCTCCCCCTGTCGTCCTGCCGGAAGTGCGCGGGAATAATAATCTGTAAAGGTGCGGTTCATATCCCACTTGACATAAGAAATGTCCGCCGATGAGAATACTTCACTCATTTTCGCAATGATAAAATCCTGAACACTAGTCTGTGTCAAATCCAGTATTCTCTGGTTGCGTCCTTCTGAATGGGCATGTCCCGGAATCTCGATGGTCCAGTCCGGATGTCTTTCGTAAAGTCTGCTGTCTACATTTACCATCTCCGGCTCCACCCAGATACCAAACGATAAGCCAAGTGCCTTCACCTTTTCGCAGATTCCGGATAAACCACCCGGCAGTTTTTTCGGATTTACATCCCAGTCTCCCAGAGAATGTTTATCATCATTTCGCTCTCCAAACCAGCCGTCATCCATTACAAACAGCTCGATTCCTGCCTCCTTGCCAGCTTTTGCAAGAGCAAGAAGTTTTCGTTCATTAATATCAAAATAGGATGCCTCCCAGCTGTTCAAAAGCACAGGACGTGTTTTCTTCTTCCAGGTTCCGCGCACAATATGCTCTCTTACAAACCGATGCATGCACTGGCTCATCCCATTATATCCAAGCGGAGAATATACCATGACTGCCTCCGGTGCTTCAAAAGTCGCTCCCGGTTCCAGCTGCCACGAAAAAGACTGGGGATTGATTCCTGCCACAAATCGCGTTTTCCCGTAACCGCTTACTTCCATCGCTTCGTAATGGTTGCCGCTGTATATAAGGTTGATACCATAACATGCGCCGCTGTCCTCATTTGTACCGGTTTCCGCAAGCATCATAAAAGGATTGGTGCGGCTGGATGAGGTGCCGGTATAAGACTCGTTCACATATTTTCCTCCATGCAGGCACACATCCGTGCGCTTCATTTCCCGTGCCCAGGCTCCATGGAATGTGGTGCATACTAACGTTTCCATATCAAAGTCCAACTGTGTACTCATCAAACGCTTTATCTGCACCGTCTCATCGCTTTCGTTCAAAAGCCGGGCGCTCCTGGCAATCACATCACATTTCTCATATACATAATAGTGTAATTCCAGCACCAATCCATATGCCGCATCCTTCAAGGTCACACATAAATGCTCCACTTCATCATTCTCATCATAAGACCCCGGCAGCGTCTGAAACTCCGCCTTTCCCTTCGTAATTTCCGCTTTTTCATAGCGAAAATCGGAAGTAAAGCTGCCATCTCCATGCAGGATTTCCACAAAAGGTTCTCTGATATCTCCCTTTCCGTAAGAAGACATCTCAAGCCGTATATCCTCCAGGGAAAATTCCGGATGCTCTTTGTCATATACATTGGTATTCCCCGGTGCAAAAGCATGTTTTTCTGCAAATATCGCAAGTGATTCTGTAAGATTCTCTCCCGAGGTGATTTTTCTTCCATAATGAAGATGCTCAAGGTGACCGGTTTCCGTCACTCGAAAGCAATAGCTGGTATGTTCTGTATCTAATTGAAAAAATGGATACTGCTCCCTAATCATAGTCGTCACTCCTTGTATTTAAATTACGAAACTCGAAATGGCACGGGCATCTGCCTCTTCTCCTTGTGATATAAATGTATCGGGGTGCTTGGAAATTCCGTCCACTAAAATCTCCACCACCTCATCCAGTGCCTCCTGGTAAGATATTTTGTTTTGAAGTAGAATATTTCGTTGAAAAAACTGCTCCAGTGTAGCCTCCCGGTCATTGTTCGCCGATTGTTGGAAACTATTTTTTCTTTTTCCGTTTCCTTCATTGTAGCACTGTGATTTTTCCTTCACAAGAAACCATTTTCGCAAAATTAGTTTCCTGTTTTTATGAAAAATCACAAACCTAATACAAGTATTTGAAATAAGTAACTCCTTCAATAGCTTCGAACATCTTTTGTATCGTTTCCCGCGTTTCATTCTTTACACATTTTAAAATTAACAATGCCTTCTGCGTTTTCTTTCCCTGTTTTCCTATCTGTACCTCTTCTATTTCAAGTCCTCTCTCAAATATTTTTTGCGTTATAGATGCAATCGTGCTCGCACCTGTATATTCCACATAAACACCATAGCAAAACGTATCAGATGTTATTTGATATTCCATCTTTTTTAATCGTGTCATAATCATATACACAGCCGCAGTCGCCAGAATTCCTGCACTATAAAACCCTATTCCCAGCGCAAGTCCTATACTTGCTGCTGTCCATAAACCAGCAGCGGTTGTCAATCCTCTGACTCTTGTTTTTCCCGAAATAATAATACTTCCTGCTCCTAAAAATCCGATTCCGCTGATTACCTGTGCGCCAAGTCTAGCCGGATCTCCTGCTTCAAAGGTATTATACATATACTGTCCTGTCGACATAACAAGTGTCGATCCGAGGCACACCAGCATATAGGTTCGCATTCCCGCTGGCTGATGCGCTCTCCCGCGCTCCGCACCAATCACTCCACCACAAATCACAGCTAATACAATTCGAAAACTAATCGATATTATATTCAGTTCCTTTAGCGTGTTTACTACCATCATTGCCGTCTGCATTTTTCTCCTCCTTTTTCCCTGTCTTACGCTTACTACATGAAAAACCTCCCATACACTTGTGTGATTGTGTAATGGGAGGTTTTTTTATTTGATATCTCCGTTTATCAGTAATGCAATGTTATCCGCAATCTCTTCCAAGGAAATCGTACGCTCTGCCGATACCTTATGTCGTATTTCATAAAGCGCAGGTCCCTTGTAGCCTCCGTCACGCAGCATCGTCAAAAGCTTCTTCCAATCATTGACACCATTTCCCGGCAAATCATGTCTTTCATCCACATAATCATAATCAGATATATGCAGTGACACCGGACAATATCCGTGCTGTATCATATTTTGTAAAAAGCTGACATTATCCTCTGACAGGGAATGATTGGTATCGAAAATAAACGCAGCTCCTGTTTCATTTAACAAGGATAGCATTTCCTCTGACGTATTTCCAAGACAAGTACGCGGTAAATTTTCAAGGGCTAACACGATGCCGTTTTCTTTTGCCACCTGATTTAATATTTTCAAATTCTTTTTTGCATTGGAAAGCCGCTTATTTCTCGCTTCTTCCGCAATTGGCTCAAAGCTTGGATGAATGACAGCCACCGAAATATTCGCCCTACCTGCTGCCTCCAGCAATTTCACGTCGTCCTGCAATGCCTTTTGTGCATCATCACATGACAAATCCCATACATCTGAAAATGGTAAATGAATACTCCAAATCTTCAATCCTATCGATTCACAGTATTGAAAAAGCTGCTCTGCATTATCGCCCTCTGTAAAACGATATTTTTTGAAATAGTCGTCATGCGAAAAAGATAATTCCACACAATCAAATCCATAGGAACGCACCTTATCAAGGACAACCTTGTCGCCACCAACACATTCCCCCTGTTCATTTTGAAAAAAACTCAACGAAATTCCTTTTTCCCATTGATACATAACTTAAGCCCCTCTATCTGTCTTGATTATTTACTTACGGAGTCCAACTGTCCCTCGATAATATATCGTTGAAGCAGAATATATAACACGATAACCGGCAATAATGCAATCACACATTCTGCACAGGCAAGCGGCACATTCTGCACAGCCCCTGCTGCCGTGTAAAAAGCTTTTCGAACCGTCATGATAACGGTCGCTTTTGTCGTGTCTGTCAGCAAGTAGGTTGGCATTGCAAAATTGTTCCAGGTTCCAACTGCTATCATAATCAGACGCGTCACTGTAACCGGCTTCAGCTGAGGCAGAATAATCTGGAAAAATGTTCGAAAAATTCCTGCTCCATCTATTGCTGCGGCTTCATCCAAATCCTTTGGAATTGAGATGATAAATGACGTGTAGAAAAACATGGTTCCCGCCATACCAATTGCGGCCGTTTGAAGCGATAACGCCCATATTTTATTAATCATATGGAATTTCACCATCAAAGAATAGGTACCTACTAACAACGACAAACTCGGTATCATCATAATACAGATGTTAAACGTTCTAAGTGCCGTAGAAATTTTTCCTCCTGCCCGGGCAAGTCCATATGCTGCCAAACCACCCAGCACAACTTCGATGACACATACTTCAATCACATACACAATAGAGTTCTTAAATCCAATAAATAAATCTGATTCAAATAACGCCTGTGCATAATTCTCAAGTGTCCATTTTTCTGGAAAATAGAGTCGCGGTGTCAAATCTGTTATGTATCGGAATGACTGGTTCAGCATTACATAGATTGGTAACAGATACAGCAGTACCAGAAAAATGGAAACTATGTAGATCCAGATTTTCACTTTTTTATTAGGGGCATACATTTTCTTCATTTTGCCCTTTTCATATGCGGTAGCTTTCATCAATATTCCACCTCCTTACTTCTCAAATACCGGTTAATCGGAACTGCAACTGCAAAAATAATCAAAAATAACCCAATTCCTACTGCAGCCGAATATCCGGCCTTTTCATCATTGAAGTAAAGCAATGAAATATAGTACGATAATGACAATGACTTCCGATTTGGTCCACCATTCGTCAACGTAACAATAATATCGTAAAGCTTAAGTCCACCTATCAGGTTTGTGATAACAGCCGTCGTAATTGCCGGCATTAACAGTGGAATATCTACTTTGAAGAATATTTGTCGCTTACTGGCGCCGTCAAGCAGCGCAGCCTCCTCATACATTTTCGGAATATTTTGTAGTCCTGCCAGATAAATCAGCATACAAAATCCCATTGCCTGCCAGCTGTTTATCAGTGTAATAATGAGTACGGAGCCCAGTCCTGTTTTCATCCAATAAATATTTTCGATTCCGATAAGGTTCAGCATATTGTTCAAGACACCATTATCGTAATTAAAAATATAATATTGAATTGCACCCATGATAACACCGGAAATCATGATTGGCATATAAAGTATCAGTCGTACAAAATTCCTTCCTTTAAACTGCTTATTTACAAACAGCGCGGCAGAAAGTCCGAATATATTCTGTAATAGCGTACTGCCAAATCCATAGATAAATGTATTAAATGTAGAGCGCCAGAATACCTTGTCTGAAAAAAGGGATATGTAATTTTCCAACCCTATAAACTTCATCTTCTGTGAGTAACCATTCCACTTAAAGAAAGATACGCGTACTGCATTTCCCAGTGGAACAATCATAAATATAAATATCAGTAAAAATGCTGGTATACTCAAAGATAACAATACCCATTTTTTCTTCTTTTCCATACCGGATCGTCCTTTCTGCCCAACTTATCTGCTGCTTATTATTCCTGTGCTGCCTCATATAAATCTGTATAATTTTCTTTTAAGTATTCAATGACTTCTGCCTTGCTTTCGTCGGACTGATCCTCGCAGAACATTCCTGCTGCAACCTGGAATACACTCCACATTCCGGATGGCATATATTTACGATCCCAAAGATTATCATAGAATACATCTGGATAATGAGATTCCATCTCTTCCATTAACTGCATACCATAAGATTTTGTAGTTTCACATGGTAAGGTACTGATTTCACCTGCTGCTGCATTAATTCCATCTGCATTCTGTGAAACATAATTTAAAAACGCTTTACATACTTCCATCTCATCCGTATCTTTCCAAATACCAAAAGATGCACCTTCACCGATACCGCAGAAACGTGCTCCGCCTTCTTTACTTGCACAGATAGGAATCATTGCCATTTTAACTTCCGGATTCTGAGCTACAACAGCTGTCTGGAAAGATGTTCCAATACCAACAACAAATGCACATTCATTTTGAGCACAACGTTCAATAACATCTGCCTGCTTGATGGTTCCACAGTCTTCATACAGATATCCGTTATCAAACCAGGTCTGTAAGTAATCTAAGATTACACCAAAATTCTGCCAGTCCCAGGTTCCGTTGAGCATTGCTTCGTTATCATTAAACTGCTCGCCTTCATAGCTTAACCAGGAACCGTTTGCATTTGCCAATGCTCCTGCTGATGTAAAGTAATTTGCTACCGGTGTATAGCCAGCTGCTTTGATTTTATCACAAGCTGCGTTAAAATCTTCCCATGTTTCAATTGCCCAGGGATCCACACCTGCTGCCTCACATACATTCATGTTTACCGCTGTTCCAAGGCAGGAACCTGTGGTCATAAGTGCATACAATTTGTCATCAGAGTCCTTGATAACGCCAAGTGCTGCATTGTTTAGCTCAGAAGCCCATGCCTCTCCGCTTAAATCTGTCAAGTATTCTTTGTAACGAATTAATGACCAGCCATGTGTCTCAAAAATATCCGGCAAATCATTGGAAGCCATTCTGGTCTTCATAGTGCTCTCATAATCATCACCATATTCATCCAATGTTACTTTTACCCCTGTTTCTGACTCAAAATCTGCAATCACCTGCTTATAAGCACTCAGTGTATCACCTGATAAATAAGTCGCGATTTCAATTGTTTTTCCTTCGAAATTTGTTCCAGCCTCCTCGGAAGCAACCTCTGTTCCTTTTGCTGAACTGTCCGGTGTTCCACTTTCCTGTGCTGTACTGCCACCACAAGCGATCAGTAATACTGAACTCGCTGCCAGGCAGATTGCCATTGCTTTCTTTCCTAATTTCCCTCTTAACATATTTTTTCCTCCTTTTATCTTAAGCGTTTCATCGCTTAATTTACACCTTCTTTAAAAAACAAATGTACATCCATCGTATGCAATTTCATATCCCTTTGGATTTTCAATTCTGCATATTTTCTCGTGTGTAAAGTTATCAAAATGTGCAAAATGATTTAATACCAATGTAGTCTTTGTGTCTATGCACTTCATTTCTGTCATTCGGTCTCTCACCTGATCCACTGCTTCAAATCCCATATGCCCCTTCTTCCAGTCTCTTGTCAACGCCGTGCAATCCAGGCTTACGAAATCAAAACGTTTTCCTTCCAGAAACTTCCAGGTAACCTCTGGGAAAATTCCCGTATCATGTGCATAAAGCAACTGCTTACCACCCTTTTTTATCAGATAGAGTAACGACTTTTCTGGTTGATTGTGGTCCGCCAGAACAGCTGTAATCTCATACCCATCTTCTGTATTGACACAATCAAATGGTTCCAACCGCTGAAATCTTACAAACTTACTTACACTGCCATCTATCCTGGCAGCCTGGCAAAACCGGCTTTCGACCTCTTCATTCCCATATACCGTCAATTTCTTATCACTTAAACCTGTTGCATAATTCTCTGTTCTCATGCAAATATCATAGGGAAAAAAATGATCATGATGGCTGTGTGTAATCAACAGTGTTTCCACTTTCCTTAAATCTAAATGATACTGCTGTGCATGGTAATTTGTGTCCGGTGGAAAGTCGAGCAACAATGTTGTATCTACTAATGCCTGACTTCTGGTTCTGATGTTTTTTCCACCCAGTTGTCTTGCCAGCTCGCATGCCTCACAGTTACAAAATAATGCGGGCCACGCTTCCGATGCCGATGTTCCATAATATGTTATTTTCATATTGTTTTACCTGTATAGTCCTTCGTACATATTTCACAAAATCTCTTTGTTTCTTTTCTTGATATTGTTATTTATACCATATTTTGATATAAATAAAAGAGAATTATGTTGTCATATTTTCATATTTTGTTGCTATTAAAAGGAGCCATTATGAGACAGAAGAATATTTGCTACTTTAGACAGAATGAATCTACAAATGAAACCGTTCACATATTAGACTGTGGCTATCATGAAACAACGCAGGGACAGCCCTCCGCGCAGACCGTCATCGACCACTATGTTTTACATTGTATTGTAAAAGGAAAAGGTACCTACCAGGTTCACAACCAGACCTGGCATCTCTCTGCCGGTGATTGTTTTCTTTTAATCCCAAACGTTCCCATCCGCTACCAGTCCGATGCATGTGAACCCTGGGTATACTACTGGATTGGCTTTGATGGCATCGATGCGTTACAGATTATACACTTGTGCAACATTCGCCGACACGCTCCGGTTCTACATTATAACCCTATCGAAGAATTAACCTCCATGATTCAGCCGCTTATTTTTCTCAACTCAGCTTCTACCTCTGACTGCTATACAGCACTCAGCCAGTTTTATGGCATATGTGCCAAGCTGATACAGCACAACCAAAATATAAAGCCACTGTCCCGAAAAGAATATTACGTAGCACAGGCAATCTCTCTCATTCAAGATTCCTACTATACGGACATCACGGTTCAAAGTGTTTCCGATACAATCGGTCTGGACCGCACATACCTGTACCGGATATTCAAAGAAATCAGTGGTATACCAATTCAACAGTATATAGCAAATCTCCGTTTAAAGCGAGCCTGCTCCTTTTTAGCGGACACCACACTGTCTTTCTCGGAAATTGCATATTACTGCGGTTATACCTCTGAGCAGTATTTTTCTATGGCTTTTAAGAAGAGTACTGGATTCTCACCCTCTGCCTATCGAAAAAAACATTTAGCGACAAAGGAGTAATCTAAATCCGGTTTTCGCGTACCATTATGTACATATTGAGTTGCTTGTGTTATACTTTTATTCATAGCATGAGCCTCCGGAAGTATGATTGTTTTTGGACAACTCAATTATACCAAAGCCAGATGGTTTCATGCTATTTTTATGCCAGTTATTATTGAATTTTCAAGGTGCATAGGCACTTATTCAAGTGCGAAGTTTGAGTATATCATCCATATCCAACACCTCACTCTACGATAAACTGATCATCCACTTACGCCTCTTAAAAATAACAAGCGATACAACCAGCCTGAATATTTCTTCGGTGGTAAGCAATGTGTACACACCAACTATGTCCCACTTAAATACATACGCTGCAAGCAGACACAGTGGGATTCCGATGCACCATGTGCCAACAATATCAATCACCATGATAATCTTTGTATTGCCGCCGCTTCTTATGATACCTCCTCCAAGTATCATATTTTCAACCTTGACCGGTGCATACAGGGCAAATACCATAAGCAGTATCTTTCCAAGCTCTTTTACGCTGCCATCTACACGATACAGCCCGGTATATACTCCTGCCAGAAGAATAAGCAATATCGATACGGCTACCGCTCCGGCCAAACCTGCATACATTATTTTCTTCGATTCTGTGTAAGCCTCATCGTATTCTTTCCTGCCAAGTCTCTTGCCGACAATCACACCGGCAGCCGCCGACAATCCGCTAAGTGCTCCTACAATAAGCCCCTGTATCGGACAGGTAAGTGTGTATGCCGCCAGATTTGCCATTCCGAGATGCCCATAGACGGCAGACTCTACATTTTGTCCGAGGCTCCACAAAAATTCGCTGACCAGAATCGGCATAATCATAATCAGATAATCCTTGACAGTAATTTTGCCGAAACGCAATGACCATACCGGTTTATCTTCATCCTTTCTGATACATAAGGCAAATCCAACAGCAATAAATGCCAGATTAAACAACTGCGAAATCAGTGTCGCGATCGCAGCTCCCTTTATTCCCATACATGGCAATCCGAATTTTCCAAATATCAGCAGATAATTAAGACCTGTGTTTACAGCGACTGCCCCAAAGCCCGCCCAAAAAGGTATTGTGGCATGCTCCCTGCAGCGCAGCCATGAGGATAAAATATTACCGGCCGCCATTGGAATATAGGAAAACGCTACTATCCTGAAATAGACCGCACCAGTATTTACAATACTCACGTCTCTCGTGTACAGCCCCAGAATCTGCGAGGGAAAAACTCCTGCCGCAAACAAAAACAGCACAGCTATTACCATTCCGCTAATAAAGCTCACATCAAAGCTGCTCCAGGCCTCTTTTGTATCTTCCGCACCAATAAACTGTGCGATCAGTATCCCCGCAACCGTACTCACTGCACCAATCACCACGGAAAAAATCAGCGAAAAGTTTCCACATAGTCCGACTGTCGATATATTAGTCTCCCCTAACTGTCCTATCATAATCTGGTCTACAATTGAAAAAGATGCCTGCAGCATACTTTGCAAGGTGACCGGAATTGCTATTTTACACAATGATTTCATAAACTTCGACATTATAATTCCCTCGTACTTTCTCTCTTAATTAACTCAACCGGAAGCACGATTTCTGTCTCACATTCTGCTCCATCACGCATTGCCTCAAGACACTTAATTGCAGTTTCTGCCCTAAGGGACGCCTCCTGATGAATGGTTGTTAGAGAAGGATGGCTTTCCCTGCTTGCCAGGTTGTCATCAAAACCGATTATCTGGATATCCTTTGGAATCCGAATGTTCTTTCCCTGTAAAAACCTCATAAACTCAAGTGCATAGAAATCTGATACCGCAAAAACAGCGGTAACATTTTTCTCTAACAGCGCCTGATATTTATCCTCATAAAAACGCATTCTCTCCTTTTCTGTCCTTGGTATTTTCCATCTTAATGTTTCTCCCGGTCCAAAGGCTTCGCTAAAACCTTCGATGCGCTCTTTATCCATGCAGATAAAATTGTCCGCTATGCACAACGCTTTTTTATGTCCAAGCTCCCTAAAATATCTTCCTGCCTGATAACCACCGTCATAATGATTGATGACCAGATTGACCACCTTGGAACATTTTTCAAAATAACCATCATACACTACAAACGATATCCGCATCTGATTTCTGAGTTTCTCATAATCCGCTTCACAAAAACCCATCAGAATCAGCCCATCCATATTCCACATAGATGCAAACACCGGAATCTCACTGATGTCAGATGTCGTTTTTATCATCAGAAAATATCCTTTTTCATTTACCTCATGGGAGAGAGCATTTATTGAAGCCATAACAAATCCATCCTCTAAAACCCTGCCCTCATACTTTTCATTATCATTCACCACCACTCCGATGATTCTTGAATTATTCCTGGCAAGCAGAATAGCTGCCATATTCGGGCTATATCCCGACCTCTCCAGCTCCTGCTGGACGCGTTTTACCGTCTCATCCGAAATCTTTTCTGTTTTTCCGTGAATCACCTTTGAGACAGTTGCAGTACTAAGACCTAATGAATCTGCAACATCCGCAATCCGAACTCTGTCCTGTGCCATATGTATTCCTTCTTTTCCTATATTCTGATTATATGGTACAACAGAAATATGTGTGTTACAAAGGTTAAGTGCATAACCCATGACAAAAATTGCATTCCTGCCTCTTGCATACGGTTATGAAGTATGTCCACCTCTTGCACGGTGGCGAGCCGATGAACTTTCTGTAATAGAAAAACACCCTACATTGCTGCAAGGTGTCGATGTTGTATGCATCTTTTATCTCTGGTGCATATTTCATAATCATGTCTGCAAGAAAGCCACAGCAGCATCCAAAATCCTTGTTCATTGCCAAGCCTCCCTTAAATGCAAGAATTTCTTACTATTTTACAAGTGAAGTTTTGACTATACGGTCTTTGGTCAGCAATGCCTGATGCCGAATTTCTGACACTTTTTATCTCCATACCTCTTTTGAAATGGAAACCATCTGCATTTTCTCAAAAATAAAATACGATACAACATCATATCGTAAAAAAAGTAAAGCATATGCCATGTTATTTTCTCCTATCTTCCCACCAGCTTTAAGAATTTCTTATCATTCATCTGCTCATTCGTAACATACTCCCCATCACAAAATAGCGCATAAGTCGTAATCGGCGTTGGTACATTCTGAGCATCCTTCCTACTTTCGATCTTCACAGCCTTGAATGGAATGCCATTCTTCTGAGCGGTTTCTTCCAAGATTGGTACATACTTTGCATTGAAAGGACATTGGTTTGTATAATAAAGAACATAGCCACGTTCATTTATATGAGGGTGTTTTGCACATTCCTTGAACACCGGTGGCTCAGTTTTCTCTTCAAATGGCAGATACCATAACTGGATTCCATTATCAGCCTCATCACAAACTTCAAATCCTTTATATTTTAGAAACTTCGGATCAGCCAGAAATGGCTTTTTCCTTGCTGCCGCAAGAATACATAGGCCTTCCTTCCCCTTTTCTCTGCTGTCCTCAATACACTTGGAAAGTAAGTCACTTGAATATCCATGACCTTTGAAAGAACCGGACACCCACAAACAATTAATATACATATAACCAGGTGCTTCGATTGGATTCCATGCACACTCCGCAGGTATGTACTCAATAAAGCACTTGCCGCGTTCTACGCTCTTAAGAAACACAAGACCTTCATCAAATCTATCCGCAAGCCATGCCTTCTTTGATGATACCTGAATATCTTTATTGTCGGAAATGGCACAGCAAATGTGCTCCTTTTCAAGATTTTCTTTCGTAACTCTAATATATTCCATACCTTTAAGCCCTCCTTATCGGATGCCTGACCACAGTCTTCAATTTCTCAGGTGCCACTCTCCGCGCATCACTCAGATAAATCTCGTGGTGCATCCTCTGATCCGTTATATCAAGTATATATCCCTGTTCTTCCATAAATCTGTGCATTGCATCTACCGTAGCAGGCTCATCGTCATACGCTCCGATATGCATACACTGCACACATAAGCCCTCCTCATAGGAAAAAAACTCAACCTTAGAAAAATCCTGTTTTTTCTTTGCCGTAGCTTTCCTGACAGCCCAGTCGAAATTCTCCCTGGTAACAAAATCTGGCAAGCGAATAACAGAAATCCACTTAAAATCTTCCTTACGAGCATAATCAATTCCGGATACTCCGTCTCGCCTGCCGGCTCGGTCGGTTCGCAGCATGGCGTCCCCCGGACGCCGCTCACCCTGCCACCAGAATCCCTCTAATGGCGGCACGACATAATCGAAATATCCATCAATCTGATGATCTTCCTTTTTGCTCATTTTAATCGTAAATGCAATTCCATACAGAAGTCCGATAGCCTGCTTGTATTCTCCGTCTGCATCATTTGGATTGCCGCTTCCCCTTACCGCTATATAGTTCATTTTCGGAACAGTTACGATAGACGGTGTGCCTTTCGGCATATAAAATTCTTTATATTCTTTTTTATAATCAAATGTCATTTTCCTAATCCTCCATAGATTTTTAATGTTTCTTCCGCATTCCTGCGGATAATGTCCCGTGCTTCTTTTGGTTCAAGCACCTCTACTTTTGCTCCAAATGTCATAAGCCATGTCACAAGGTTTTCCATATCCGTATAGTCTGCTGAAAAGAGCAGCCTTCCATCGTCTGTTTCTGTAAAGCAGTTCGGTCCAAATTCTTCAACCAGCCGCCACTTCATATTCGGTGTGAAAAGAGCTTTTACCTTTATCCCACCCGGAAATATCTTCTCATTTGACAAATCCGGCATTGGTACATCTCTGCACAGAAATCCACGGTCTGTTTCAACAACACAATCCATACGGTTCAGTTTGAACAGCCTGTAATCTTTACGTTCTAAACACCACCCCCATACATACCAGCTCGACCACTGGAAAACCAGATAATATGGTTCTACCCTTCGGTTGCTCTCTCCGGACGGAGCATAATACTTAAATCGTATGATGCGCCTGTTTTCTATTGCACTCTGTATTACCTCGATCTTTGGAGCAAGGGAACCCTTATACCATGAAGATAAGTCAATCAGCATAGAGTCTCTTCCACTGATGAACTCTGATGATCCGGTCTGGATTTTCTCCATCAGCTGACTGTAGTATCTGCTTCCGCTCACACTGTCAAGACTCCTCAGCCCCGCAAGAATCATCTGCATATCTTTGGATGTCAGAATCGTCCTATCCATACGATATCCGTCCATAATACTAATACCGCCACCGGTTCCCTGTGCCGTCCTTATTGGAATACCTGCTTTGCAAAGGTCTTCAATATCCCGGTTTATTGTCCTGCGGGATACCTCAAATTTTTCTGCCAGTTCAGGAGCCGTTGTCTTTTCTTCCTGCAGTAAGATTGACAATATCCCAATAAGCCTATCTATCTTCATAATTCCACTCTCCATACATATCATATCTAACACAACACGACAACTATATGTCATGTTTATTATATCCACAAAAAAATTTTCTGTAAACAAAAAGCCTCCGAACATCAGGTTTTATTCCCAATGTCCGAAGGCTCTATAGCATTAGTTAAATTTTCTCTTTCTTATAAGCCGAATCATCCTACGATTCACTTGGAATCATCTGAAAATATCTCAGTGCCTCTACGATTGCCTCCTCCACTTCATCTATTTTATCATATTGGGTATCTAATCGTCTCTGTAAATCTGAAATTTTTTATCGTAATGAATATCTGTAACATCCAGATTAGCTTCATGAATTCTCCAACAGTTGCCGAAGTTGCAACTATAATTGAGTTTTCAGGAAACAGCTTTCCCTTTACTGCTTTTTCAGAAACATACTGTATAGCTTTTGAAAGAATATTTCCATTTTCTCTAATATCTTCCATTCTAAACCATGGAACCGACCCATTTTCCCAAAATTCTTTATTTCCCTTAGATGGGGTATATCCATTTCTTGTATGAAAAAGCTCAGATAATTCTTTATACTCCACCCCGTCTGGGCAGAATTCTTCAATCAATTTATCAAGTTTATTCATTTTTTGTCACCCTCGTCAGACATACACTGTTTTTTAAACTGTCAGTTACACATTTTTGAGCCATCTCGTGATCCAGATGCTCAAGTTTGTCACGCATGTCAAATATTCCAAGTTTTTCAACCATTTTTCTACATTTCGATTCGTAGTCATCAAGATACAATGGTATTCTATCTACTGTTTCCTGTTCTTTTAACTTAGAAATATATACCTGCTGTTGATACATAGATTTTAGTAAATCCGCAAATGATGAAACAAATTCGCCTGCTATCCGAGCAGTCTCGCCATCAAATATCATTGAAATTTCAATGGCTAAATTTTTTAGCTTCTCATATTTTGTGAGCAGCATTTTTTGTTCCTCTTGATGTAACGGTTTTGATACAGCGAGTGTCATTTCTTCTAACTCAATACAGTTTGTTAGCCAAGAAAAAACCAAATCGTTTGTGTGATAAAATGTGCTTTCATCTTTCAAATATAACTTATTTGATACATATAATTTGTAGATTGTATTAAACTCAAGAAAACACGAAAGCCGTCTATCGAATAATTGCTGTTTGTTGCTCAAAGCAATCTGTTGTTTCGTTTGAAATATTGCAACTAGTGCAATGATAATCGAAACGATTGAAACAGCAATATTGACTATTTCTGAATGGCTCATTCCTCAATCTCCTCCCCATCATCATTCTCACCTGCATCCGGATGCTGCATATAGAAAATCTCTTTCTGGCGTTCTATCTCGACTTTCAGTTGTTCTTTTGTCGGAAGACAGGTCAGATACTTTGACATAAACAAATGATCGTTATCGTGCAATACAGAATATCTTGCAATATCCTCATCCGTTTCTGAACAGAGCAAAATGCCAATGGTCGGATTATCCCCCGGCTTGCACTTTAAATCATCATACATCCGCACATACATATCAATCTGCCCGACATCCTGATGCGTAATCTTACCCATTTTCAAATCAATCAGTACATAACACTTGAGTTCAATATTATAAAAAACAAGATCTATATAATAGTCTTCCGTTTCTGTGACTATGTGTTGCTGACGGGCAACAAACGCAAAACCTCGTCCCATCTCCATCAGAAAGTCACGTATATGAGATATGATTGCCGTTTCAAGATCACTTTCCAAGTAACTGTCTTCATTCTTAAAGCCCAAAAACTCCGCCATGATTGGATTTTTCAGCAACTCAAAACTGTTTTTTTGATAGCCTACTGTTTTTTGCTTCATCTCTGCAATCACATTTTCTTTTTGGGGAGATTGCAAAAGACGATTATAATATTGTGTGGAAATATTCCGGTCAAGAGTTCTGCTGCTCCAACCTTCTTTTGCCGCTTCGTTCATATACCAAATACGTGCATTTTCATCTGACACACGCAAAAGACTGCGAAATTGCGTCCAATTCAAATTCGGAACGCATGCGTTCCAAATCTCCTTGTCTGGAAAATATTGGTAGAATTTTCTAAAATATCGCAAATTACGTTCAGAATATCCGTTTCCATATTCTTTCGTCAATTCATCAGACAATGCAACTAATAGTTTTTTCCCATACTCAGCATGCTCTTTTCCCGCTTGCTCCTGCTCAACGATTCTTTTTCCTACATTCCAATAAGTCAGAACCATTGCCTTACTGGCGGCACCATACGCCTCTTGCTGCCCTGCATTTATGATATTCTTTATATCTGTAATAACAGACTGATACACCATCAGATTATTTTCCATATCATCCCACCTCGATTTCTGCGATGATCTTATCAATCTCATCACGAAGCACTTGTTCACGGGCAACAATTTCTTTAATTTCCGCATTCAGCTTCACAATGTCAATTTTTTCTCTGGTATCCTCTGCCTCTACATAAGTGGAGACCGACAGATTATAAGCGTTCTCGGATACTTCCTCATAACTTGCCAGATGGGAAAAATGTTCGATTTCTTCACGCTTAGCAAACACATCCACAATACGGTCGATATTCTCTTGTGTCAGCTTATTATTGTTGGTCACCTTTACACACTCGCTTGTGGCATCAATAAACAGCGTCTTATTGTCCGTCTTATTCTTCTTCATCACCATAATGCAGGTTGCGATAGAAGTGCCGAAGAACAGGTTACTCGGTAACTGAATGATGCAATCCACATAGTTATTGTCTACCAGATATTTACGAATTTTCTGTTCTGCACCGCCACGATACATAATTCCCGGAAAACATACAATGGCAGCAGTTCCGTTAGACGCAAGCCATGACAAGCTGTGCATGATAAATGCCATATCCGCTTTGCTCTTAGGTGCCAGAACTCCAGCCGGAGCAAAACGAGGATCATTGATGAGCAGAGGATTTTCGTCTCCCGCCCACTTGATAGAATATGGCGGATTAGACACAATCAGTTCAAACGGTTCATCATCCCAGTGCTGTGGACTGAGCAATGTGTCTTCACAGGCTATATCAAATTTATCAAAACCCACATCATGCAAAAACATATTGATACGACACAGGTTATAGGTTGTGATATTAATCTCCTGTCCATAAAACCCATTACGGATAGCATCCTTTCCAAGAATTTTCTCAGCCTTCAGAAGCAATGAACCTGAACCACAAGCCGGATCATATACTTTGTTGATTTCCGTTTTTCCTACAGTTCCAAGGCGTGTGAGCAATTCTGACACATCTGCCGGAGTAAAGAACTCTCCACCAGATTTTCCGGCATTTGATGCATACATGGTCATAAGGTACTCATAAGCATCACCAAAGGCATCAATGGAATGATCTTTCACATCTCCCAGATTCATTTCACCTACGCCATTCAGCAGTTTCACAAGTTTTTCATTGCGCTTTGCAACTGTAGACCCCAGTTTATTGCTGTTTACATCATAGTCATCGAACAATCCGGCAAAGTCACTCTCAGCCTCACTGCCCTTTGCTGATTCCTCGATATGACGAAACACACGCTCCAGCGTCTCATTCAGATTTTCATCATTTGCGGCGTTGGTTCGGACATTACAGAAAAGTTCGCTCGGAAGGATAAAAAATCCTTTTTCCTCTACCAATCCCTCTCTTGCCTCTTCCGCATCCTCATCCGGCATTTTTGCATAATCAAAATCAGTATTGCCTGCATCAATCTCACCGCTGTTTATGTAATTGCACAGATTTTCGGAAATGTAGCGATAGAACATCGTGCCAAGAACATAATTTTTGAAGTCCCAACCATCGACTGCTCCACGCAGTTCATCTGCAATCGCCCATATTGCACGGTGCAGTTCGTCACGTTCCTGTTCTTTTTTGGTATCAACCATTCTCTTTTCCTCCGTTATTCTCTGGTACAAATTCCAGAATATCGTCAACGCCACAGTTCAGGACATGACATATACTCTCTACGCTTTCGAGGGAAATATACCTATTACGTTTCAGCCGTGTGATGATATTTGCGGAGAAGCCAGCCTCCTGCTGCAACTGTGCATTTGTCATATTTTTTTCTATCAGTAAATGGAATAATTTTTTGTAACTGACTGCCATGTCATCCTCCCTCATTTTTCCAACAGATTTAAGAAAAGTTTATCACGAAAACGTGATTTTTTCAATCTGTACAATCATCCCATCCATCCTTATACAATCATCCCATCCATCCTTATACAATCATCCCATCCATCCTTATCTCTAGATAAGATAGATATTATTCATATCCGTCTTAATACCCTCAGTATCATTACCTTGTCCTTTTGACACTTCCATAACCGAAAAAAAGACATCCCATGCCCCGTAAAACTAACAGGTCTGGAATGTCCTTTTTCCTCTAATTAACTGTATTTTTAACAATGAGAAGTCAACTTTCACTCTCCGGCTGTCGGTCATTCAATTAGACAAAAGGCATACCGTCTCCACATGTGTCGTATGTCCAAACTGATCCACCGGCCGCACCTTCCGCAGCTCATAGCCACCCCCGCACAGAATCTTCAGATCCCTTGCAAGCGTTGCCGGGTCGCAACTGACATACACAATCCGTTCCGGCTTCATGCGAAGCATCGTCTCCAGGCACTTCTCATCGCATCCCTTCCGGGGCGGATCGACAACGATCACATCCGGATGAAGCATGTCCGCATCCGGCTTCCGGCTCTCCTTTTCGTAGAACTCCGGAAGAACCTCCTCCGCCTTTCCCACGAAAAACGAGGCGTTGGTAATACCGTTTAATGCCGCGTTGCTTCTCGCGTCTTCAATCGCCTGCGGCACGATCTCCACGCCGTAGACCTTCCCTGCCTTCTGTGCGAGAAACAGGGAAATGGTTCCAATGCCACAGTAGAGATCCCAGACGGTCTCCCTGCCGGTCAGACCCGCGTAGGAGAGTGCCAGACTGTACAGCTTCTCCGTCTGTACCGGGTTTACCTGGTAGAAAGACTGCGGGGAAATGTGATAGGCGATTGCCGTATCTGTCAACACAAAGTCATGGTCACAGTCGCGCAGATGAATCTGATCCGTAATATAATCCGATCCCCAGATGGTCCGAGTCTCCTCCCCTAATATCACATTCGTATTCTTCCGGTTGATGTTCACGGAAATGCTGGTCATGCCGTCCATTTTACACAACACATCCACCAGTTTCTTCTCCTGCGGAAGCGTCTCTCCGTTAATGACCAGACAGACCATCAGCTCTTTTGAGGTGAAGCCATAGCGGATCAGCACATGGCGCACCAGCCCCCGCCCTGTCGTCTCATCATACGGACGGACCCCATTCTCACGCATATAGGAAAGCACCGCTCCAAGAATCTGCTCATTCTGCGTAACGCCCAGCTTACAATCCTCTACCGGGATAATGTTGTGCGTGCGCGCCGCGTAAAATCCCGCCACCGGCATCCCGTCCCTGTCCGCGCCGATCGGGAACTGTGCCTTATTGCGGTAACGATACGGCTGCTCCATCCCCACAATCTCCTCCATCACAGAATCAATGAGTTCCGGTGCAAAGCCTCCGATGCGGATCAGATTGCCGCGCACCTTTTTCTGCTTATAGCAAAGCTGCTGCCCATAGTCCATCGCCTGGATCTGGCAGCCGCCGCAGCGCGCATACAGCGGGCATTCCGGCTGCACACGGTACGGCGACGGTTCTAAAATCTCCTGCACCCTGGCATAGCCGTAGTTCTTCTTGAGCTTCGTGATGCCGGCACGGATCGTATCCCCGATCACAGCATCTTTCACAAAAAAGGTCATCCCCTCGTATTTTCCGATGCCCTCTCCGTCAACGCCCATATCTTCGATCTTTAACTCAATACTGTCGTTTTTCTTCATATCCTGTGATATACCTATGACTCTCTTCCTGATCTGCGGATATTGCTCTCCAGCAGGCGGTTATATCCCTGCCACTCCAGATTGTTCTCCGGAACACTTGCAAAAATCTCCCGTATTGTCTCCATCTTGGCGTCAATATTGTCCGCAAAACTGAGTGCCAGTGCCTCCGCAAGTGCCGGTTTCTTCGGCGAACCGTATTCCAGTTCTCCGTGGTGTGCCAAAATGCAGTGTTTCAACTCATTGGCGGTTCCCTTCGGGAATCCCGGAATCGTGCGGATCCGCTCTCCGACCATCTCGGCACCGATCATGATATGTCCTAAAAGCTGTCCCTCATCCGTGTAATCGTTCTCCGGGAACGTCGAGAGTTCCTCCAGCTTTCCGATATCATGGAAAATTGCCGCAGACACGATCAGATCGCGGTTTAAGATCGGATAGGTTGCCGCAAAATAATCACAGTTCTTCGTCACAGAAAGCGTATGCTCCAGCAGTCCGCCCACAAATCCGTGATGCACGCTCTTTGCTGCGGAATGGAACTTGAACCGTTTTTCAAAATCCTTATCCTCGACAAAAAAGCTCTCCAAAAGCTTTCTTAAATACGGGTGCTTCACGGAAGCAATCAGTCCGAGAAGCTCTGTATACATCCCGTCGATGTCCTTTTTGGATACCGGCAGATAATCTTTCGGATCATATTCCCCTTCCTGCACCTTGCGCACACGCTTTACGTTGAGCTGGAGATTTCCCTGAAAACTTGTGATGTCTCCCATGACTGCGATGTAGTCTAACGAATCAAACTCATCGATTCCAACCGAGCCCGGCTCCCAGATCTTGGCGTCCAGTGTACCGGTCTTATCCTGCAGGATCAGATTATCATAAGGCTTTCCCGCCTTTGTCAGCGCTGACTGCTTTACCTTGCACAAATAGATTTCGTTGATTCTCTCGCCCTCACGCAGGCTCTCAATATACTTCATTTCTGACCTCATTTCCATAATATGGCGGTGCCGCAAGACACCGCCTTCTGTTACTATCCTCTACTTTAACACACCGACCTGTACCGTACAGGTGATCTCCTCGTACTTCTCCGCGCCCTGCCGCTGTACAACGATCTCCACCTCGTCGCCCGGTTTCAATGCCAGAAGCTTGCTCTCATAACTGTCCACCGTGTAGACAGCTTCTCCATCCATCTCTGTAATGACATCGCCGCTCTGCAGTCCTGCCGCCAGCGCTGGTGAATCCATCTTGACTTCCTTGATGTATGCACCCTTCGGAATGTCGTATTCCTTGGCGGTTGCCGCAGAAACCGTCGTCAGTCCCAGACCGATATACGGAATGTCCTGATTGTTGGACAGCTTCTCGATCAACTGCTTTAACTCGGAGATCGAGAGGGCTGTGAGCGTCGTCTGATCCTCCTCATTGCCGTAATCCTGCATTACCAGACCGATCACCTCACCGTTCACATTGATGATGACGCCGCTGCCGCTGCTGCTGCCCACAATATCCGTCGTAAAGACGGTATAATTATTGTCGATCGTGGAAATCACATTGTTGGTAGATGTAATATTCCCCGTAAGGATCGAATAGTTCGTTCCGAGCGGACTTCCCACCGCAATAACCATGGTTCCCTGCATTGTAGTCAGTGAATTCCCGAGCTTCGCCACCGAGATTGCATTCATGGTATCCTCATCCACCTGACTGCGCGGCACCGAGAGCACTGCAATTCCCGTATTGCCGTCGTAGTGCTTCATGGACGCCTCCACCGTCACATCATTGATGAAAGTAACATAGACCTCCTGTGCATCTGAGATGACCTTGCGCTCTGTTAAGATCAGAAGTTCCTGACCGCTGTCTGCAATGATAATGCCGGATGCCTGTCCTCTGCTCTCGTAGGAATTGTTGAACCAGTCCGTATCACTCTTGACCCCCGTCACTGTCACGACAAAGCGGTTGGCTTCTCTTCCCACCGCATACAGCTTGTTCTGCACGTTCTGTACATCCGCAATCTCAAGCTCCTCGGGCTGCTGTACCGGCGGTTCCTCGGAAGGCGCCTGCGGTTCCTCGGATGCCTCCGTCTCCTCGGATGTCTCTGTCTCCTCGGTCTGCTCCGTCTCCGTAACCGAATCCTGCGGAATGGTGACCACCGGTTCCTCCTTGGGGTAAAACAGTGATTCAAACTTAGGCTGAAAATATGCAAAAACCAGACTTGCTATGACTCCAAAAACGACTGCCATCAGGGCGATAAAACCTGCCTGCATCAGCAATCGCTTCTTATTGACCGGCTTTTCTTTGATTTTTTCGTTAATAAAAGAAAACTGATCGTTATCCTTTTGCTGCATGATTTCCTCTTTTCTGCATGTATTTACACACGAATTTCTGAAAACCGTACCAGTAATCATTATAAAATGAATCACATACGCTTGCAATAGGATTCTACAATTCTTTTCAGGTTCCGCTTTCCAAGACTCCCGGAATCATATATAATAAGAAGGACATAACCATGTGACAATCAAATCAAAGGAACTGCTATGAACGAAAAAGTATTACACACCTTAGAATATAACAAGATTCTCGATCAACTGACCGAATATGCTTTCAGCGCCGACGCCAAGTCGCGCTGTCAGAAGCTGCGCCCGATCACCGACCGCGCGCAGATCGAACAGCTGCAGCAGCAGACATCGGATGCCTTAAGCCGGCTGTTCAAATACGGCTCCCTGTCCTTTTCGGGAGTTACGGACATCCGTGATTCACTAAAGCGCTTAGAGATCGGCGGCGCCTTAAGCGCCATTGAACTGCTGCGCGTCTGCTCCCTCTTAGAGTCCGCGAAACGCGCGAAGGCTTTTGCCAGATCACAGGAAGACAACGATCAGCCGGACGATTCCCTGACCAGTCTTTTTGCCGGCATCGAGCCTCTCACGCCGCTGTGTGACGAGATCCGGCGCTGTATTCTCTCCGAGGACGAGATTGCCGACGACGCCAGCAGCACGTTGCACTCGATCCGGCGCTCCATGCGCGGAATGAACGATAAGATCCGCGCACAGATGAACTCCATGATCAACAACACCACGACCAGAAGCTATCTGCAGGACACCGTCATTACCATGCGCGACGGGCGCTACTGTCTCCCGGTCAAAGCGGAGGCAAAGTCTCTCGTTCCCGGCATGATCCATGACCAGTCCTCCACCGGCTCCACACTTTTCATCGAGCCGATGGCTGTCGTCAATCTGAACAACGAATACAAAGAGCTGCAGCTCCGTGAGCAGGAGGAGATCGAGGTCATCCTTGCCGGCTTAAGCAATCTGACCGCCTCCTACGCCACACAGCTGCTCGCCGACTATGAACTTCTGACCGAGCTGGACTTTATTTTTGCCAGAGCAGCTTTCGCGCAGACATACAACGGGGTCGCCCCGCTTTTTAATGATGACGGACGGATTCACATCCGCAAAGGACGCCACCCGTTACTCGATCCGAAAAAGGTTGTTCCGATCGACGTGCGGCTCGGCGAGGATTTCCGCCTGCTGATCGTGACCGGTCCGAACACCGGCGGCAAGACGGTCTCCTTAAAAACCGTCGGTCTGCTGACGCTGATGGGACAGTCCGGCCTGCATATTCCGGCGTCCGAGCGCTCGGAACTCGGTATTTTTGACGAAGTGTTCGCTGACATCGGGGACGAGCAGAGTATCGAGCAGTCGCTCAGTACCTTCTCCTCCCACATGGTCAACATCATCCGTATCTTAGAGCAGGTCAACGACCGTTCTCTGGTACTTTTCGATGAGCTCTGCGCCGGGACCGATCCGACCGAGGGCGCTGCGCTTGCGATCTCCATTCTCTCAAAGCTCCACCTTTACGGAGCACGCATTATGGCTACGACGCATTACAGCGAGCTCAAGGTCTATGCTCTCTCCACACCGGGCGTGGAAAATGCCTGCTGTGAGTTCGACGTAGCGACGTTAAGTCCGACCTACCGCCTCTTAATCGGTATTCCGGGCAAGAGCAACGCGTTTGCCATCTCTGAAAAGCTCGGTCTTCCGTCGGACCTCATTACAGACGCCAAGGGGCGCATCAGCAAGAGTGAGGGCGATTTTGAAGACCTGATCGCAGATCTTGAGAAGAGCCGCAGCACGATCGAGCGGGAGCAGTTAGAGATCAACCAGTACAAAGCCGAGATCGAGTCCTTAAAAGAAAAGCTGGAGCAGAAGCAGGAGCGCCTGGATTCCAGCCGCGACAAGATTCTGCGCGAGGCAAACGAGCAGGCATACAATATCTTAAAAGAAGCCAAGGACGTCGCCGATGAGACGATCCGCAATTTTAACAAATACGGCAAGGCGGGCGCGCCGGTCAGCGAGATGGAAAAAGAACGTACCAAGCTGCGCGGCAAGATGGACAAAGCCGCACAGAAGATGTCCGAGCAGAAAAAAGCTTCCGTACCGAACCACAACGTTCCGAAGAAGCTGCGCATCGGCGACAGCGTCAAAGTCATCAGCATGAACTTAAAGGGCACCGTCCATTCCCTTCCGAATGCCAGGGGCGACCTGTATGTGCAGATGGGAATTCTGCGCTCTCTGGTCAACATCAATGACCTGATCCTTCTGGAAGAGGATGCCGCACCGGGCACCAAAAAGTTCCAGAAGACCAGTGCCGGCAAGATCAAGATGAGCAAATCCGCCTCCGTCTCCACAGAGATCAACCTCATCGGCAAGACGACCGACGAGGCCATTCCGCTTCTTGACAAGTATCTGGACGACGCTTATCTGGCGCATCTGCCGTCCGTGCGCATCGTTCACGGGAAAGGCACCGGCGCACTCCGCAACGCGGTGCAGGCTCATTTAAAGCGCTTAAAATATGTCAAATCATTCCACCTCGGCGAGTTCGGTGAGGGCGATGCCGGCGTCACGATTGCCGAGTTTAAGGACTGATATTTAAAATAAAAATGAGGAGATGATGATATGGCAGCAAAACAGAAAATTCTCATCGTAGATGATGACAATAATATCGCAGAACTGATTTCCCTGTATCTCACAAAGGAATGTTTCGATACCCGGATCGTCAATGACGGCGAGGAAGCCATGATCGCTTTTGATCAGTACAATCCGAATCTGATCCTGCTCGATCTGATGCTTCCCGGCATGGACGGCTATCAGGTCTGCCGTGAGATCCGTGCGAAGGCAAATGTTCCGATCATTATGCTGTCAGCCAAAGGCGAGATTTTTGACAAGGTACTCGGTCTGGAGCTCGGCGCGGACGATTACATGATGAAGCCGTTCGACTCCAAGGAACTTGTCGCGCGCGTCAAAGCAGTGCTGCGCCGCTATCAGCCGGCAAAGCAGGAAGAACCCGCCGCAGAGTTAAAATGTGTCAAGTACACGGATCTGGTGGTCAATCTCTCGAACTACTCCGTCATCTACATGGGGCAGGCCGTCGATATGCCGCCAAAGGAACTGGAGCTTTTATATTTTCTTGCGGCTTCGCCGAATCAGGTTTTTACAAGAGAGCAGCTATTAGACCACATCTGGGGTTATGAATACATCGGCGACACGCGTACTGTGGATGTTCACGTGAAGCGTCTCCGCGAAAAAATCAAGGACCACGCCAACTGGAGCCTCGCAACGGTCTGGGGCATCGGCTACAAATTCGAGGTTCGTGACCTATGAAACGTACCCTTTACCCCAAACTGCTCGCCGGCTATCTGATGTACGGTCTGATCGGTTTTCTCATCATCACAACCTTTACCTACCACATTACGTTCGCCTTTGTGGAAAAAAAGGAGGCTGCCAGCCTCTACCGGGAATCCGCCCTGATCTCCTCCAACTATGCCGGGAATTATTTTTCCAAGACCATGACGCTGGACGAGATACAGACACAGCTTTCCACCTTAAGCACCTATCTCTCCAGCGAAATCTGGATCGTGGACACGCGCGGCAGCATCATTCTGAACACGGCGGCGCCGGGCTGTGATCCCACACCGGTTCCCGGCTTCAACATTACCGACTTCGGAAGCCGCTATTATCAGACCGGCACGTTTTATAACCAGTTTACGTCAGAGATGCTAAGTGTTTTCTCGCCGATCACCGTCAACTACAAAGTGCGCGGCTATGTGGTCATCCACAAGCCGGTCAGCAGTCTCGTGTCCTACGCGAACGGACTTGTCGCCATCGCTTATGAGACGCTTGGGCTTCTGTTTCTGGCAGCCTTTGTGGTACTGATTCTGTTTACCTATGTGGTGTACATACCGATCCGCAAGATTACGAAAGCGGCGGACGAATATGCCGCCGGCAACTTTGAAAAAAAGATTGATGTTCACTCCAATGATGAGATCGGCTATCTCGCCGCCTCGCTCAACTACATGGCGAACGAACTGAATACCCTGGAGGACGACCAGAAAAAGTTCGTCTCTAACGTCTCGCATGATTTCCGTTCGCCCCTCACTTCCATCAAAGGTTATGTGGAAGCGATGCTCGACGGCACCATTCCCGTAGAGATGCAGGACAAATATTTAAACATCATCCTCTTTGAGACCGAGCGGCTGAACAAGCTGACCAAGAGCCTTCTTGAGTTAAACAAATTCGGCTCACACGGCACGATGCTGGACATCACGGATTTCGACATCAATCACACGATCCGTATGACAGTCCAGACGTTCGAGGGGCGCTGCATGGAAAAGCGCATTACTTTCAACCTGATCTTAACCGGCGAGAAGCTTTTTGTCTCCGCCGATATGAGTAAGATCGAGCAGGTACTCTACAACCTGATCGACAATGCAATCAAATTCAGCCACACGGACTCCGCAATCACAATCGAGACCACAGAGAAGAACGACAAGATCTTCGTCTCCGTCAAGGACACTGGCATCGGTATCCCGGGCGACAGCATCAAAAAGATCTGGGAGCGCTTCTACAAGACGGATCTCTCCCGCGGCAAGGACAAAAAAGGAACCGGGCTTGGTCTCTCCATCGTAAAGGAGATTGTCCAGGCACACGGCGAAAACATCAACTGTATCAGCACGGAAGGCGTGGGAACGGAATTTATCTTCACCCTGCCGTTAGCAAAGAAGCTGTCCCATCAGGCGGGCAGCTGACTTTGGGGCGATAAGTTATACTATGAGAAGCATACCCCTACGATTTCGGATGGAATGCCTATGGAACATTCTGTTCAAAAAATGCGGCATTTCTAACCGGCCGGTGACTGCATCTGCGATGATCCGTGTCTTTCCAAGTTTGGAGCACTCTACGGACTATGTCCGCAAGCCAACAGACAATTTTAGGACTTTTGTGTGTCCCTTATGGCACCAATGAACAAAACATAACCGCGCGAAGCCGATGTCTGAATTGGCATCTGCCCTATTTTCAATAGC